>Ga0182024_10001624_pt1 | contig 57560 bp, 47 predicted proteins | sample P32metaG_FD_120480 | JGI IMG/M metagenome (GOLD analysis project Ga0182024, IMG submission 120480) | Permafrost microbial communities from Stordalen Mire, Sweden - P3-2 metaG (Illumina Assembly) | ecosystem: Environmental > Terrestrial > Soil > Wetlands > Permafrost | place: Sweden: Stordalen...
GAAGCTTACGCCCTTCACCCGCCGGTTGTAGATAGCTGCAAGTGAGACCGTGAAAGATATCCTACCGGCACCCATTTATGGCGCTATCGAAGCTCATATCACAGAGAGAGCGCAGTACGCCCAAGAAGGGTGGGAGGGCGGTTCCGATGAGGAGGATACTCTCACCGGCGAATTGGGTGCTACCTTCCGAACATCGTGGTCCCCAATTCAAACCAATGGAAATTTATGGAAGTGGCGAATGAGCTATAAGAAATTTCGAGGCCGTGGCCCTGGCGCATTCGAAAAGGAAAGTGGTGCCGACGGCATTATTCAACTTGAAGTGGATTTAGGGTCGGAGATGGAATTCAAGGGCCTCCTATTCCAAGCAAAAAAAATCGGGCAACTTAACGGTAACCTCCAAGCGCAAGTAGAGCGAATGGAAGCTATCGCTCCGAAGGGCTCGGCCGTGTTTGAATACGCCCCCGATTCCTATCGAGCGATTGCTGGTCACGACTACCTCGCTGCGGCTTCTCTTGATAAGTACCCTTTTGAACCGGCGCTCGAACCGTTAGGCGGCTTTCTCGCACGAGATTTTCTGTCTTGTACCTACGGCCTCAGAGGAATGCATTACGATGCTTCTCGTGGTCTGCTAATCCATCCGAATGGCTCGGCTAGTCGCGTATCGCTTCGTCATCGTATCAAGATTGAGGCATACCGGTCCACGTGAAGCACTCGTCACCCTCAAGCGAACTGCATTAGATGGCGGTCAAATGCAAACTTTCGTCAGCTGACGCTTCGCGGGGCGACTTTTCAGGAAGAAACGAAATGTGCTCAAACTTGGCGCAATGGGGGTCGCGCCTTCGCGCCACACATCAATTCGTTTTTCGAGACGCTGCCGGCGAGCAGCGAAGAGCGATACTCAGGAATCCGTGAGGATTAGCGCGATATGCTGAACAACAGCTCGAAATCCGTGGGCAATAGCAGCGAAAGGTCCGTAGGTATCAGCGACACGATAGTGAGAAATCCATTATGAGTAGTAGCGAAAAGATTAGTGAGAGCGGCAAATCCATAGTCAATAGCGGCGACAAGGCGAGCGAGAATGCCGGAAGCGGCATTGACAAGGCGGCTGAAGATACGAAGGCGATTTTGACGCGGCATGAAGCGCCGCTTGGATGGCTGATCATCAACCGCCCGCAGGTCAAGAACGCGCTGAACTACGAGGCCTGGCGCGGAATCGTCGCCGCGATGGAGGAGCTGAACGCGGACCCCGACGTGCGCGTGATCATCATGCGCGGCGTCACCTTCGACTCGTTCATCTCGGGCGCCGACATCTCGGAGTTTCCGAGTCATCGTGCGAACGCCGAGCAGGCGCGAGCCTACCGCGACATGCCCGGCAATGCGACCAGCGCGCTCGGTCAGTCGCCGAAACCGGTGGTCGCGATGATCGCCGGTATCTGTATAGGAGGGGGCTTGCAGGTCGCGCTTTCATGCGACATGCGGATCGCGGCGCGCGGCACCCGCTTCGGTATTCCGGCGGCGCGTTTGGGGCTGGCGTACCCGTTGGAGGGCGTGCTCTCGCTCAGTCATATCGCGGGGCCGGCCAACGCCCGCGACATCCTGATGTCGGCGCGAATCTTCGATGCGGAAGAGGCCTTCGCGATGGGCCTCATCAACCGGTTAGTAGATCAGTCGGAACTCGAAGCGGTGGTGCGCGACTACGCCACCCGCATGGCTGCCAACGCCCCGCTCACGATGGCCGCAGCCAAGGCCACAATTCGCGAAGGCCTCAAAGACGGAGCCGAACGCGACCACAAGAAGATCGCCGCGATGGTGTCGCAATGCTTCGATAGCGAGGACTATCGCGAAGGCGTAAAGGCTTTCCTCGAGAAACGCCGCCCCAATTTCCAGGGCCGTTAACAGCCGATAAGCCCGTGTAATCTAACGATAATTTATGTTAGTGGCGAAGTGTCCAAATAAAAACAGTCACGACTGATTGTAACATGTCGGTCTGTTTGTTACGTGTGGAGTCGCTCGAAGTAATTCACGTAAAATTCGACGAGTTGATTCAGAGCACAAAAGTTAACGATCCTCAAAAATCGAAATGGCGCGAGTACAGGAAGAACGAAGCGCGGAGACTCGCAGGCGATTACTGGACGCGACCGTCGAATGTCTCCATCAGTACGGCTACGCAGGGACGACGACCACCGAAATAGCGCGGCGAGCGGGAGTTTCGCGCGGCGCCCAACTCCATCATTTCCATCGTAAGCAGGACTTGGTGGTTAGCGCGCTCGAGCATGTCTTTGCACTGCGGCTCGAACAGTTCACGCAGGCTGCGGTCGAGTTGCCGGTTGGGTTGGAGGCGCGGGTCGGCGCGCTGATCGATCTGCTGTGGCCGGCCTTCAAGGGGCCGACCTTTTACGCATGGCTGGAATTGGTCGTGGCCTCGCGCACCGACGCGGCGCTGCGTGAAGTGGTACGTATCGCGAGCGAGAATTTCGGCCAGGGGGTCCATCGGGTGTTTGCCGCGATGTTCGGTCTGGAAGATGCCCGGGAATATGTCGATCACCCGATCGAGTTTGTGATCTTCGGCCTGCTGGAGTCGCTCGCGCTGGAGTGGGCGCTAGACGATTCCCAGGAGGAGGAGGGGCGCAAATTCACCCCGGCGATCGAATTTGTGAAGACGGTCGCGAATTTCGTTGCGCGGCAAGTGCCGCGCGAGAACGGCAATTCCCCTGACGAGGTGATCGGCGAATGAGCACCGAAGTTTACTTCAACCCGTGGGACGAGGCGTTTCGCGCCAATCCGTACCCCCACTACAAAGCGCTCTATGGGCGGCCACCGCACCTGTTGAGTATGTTTTTTCAAATGGCGCTGGTGGGTGGTTACGACGACGCGGTGACGATCCTGCATGACCATGAGCGCTTCAGCAGCCAGCAAATTAAGAAACCGAACTTCGACGAGCAGAAGCAGATGTTGTTCGGGGGCGCGGCGACCGTCCTATTCTCCGATCCGCCGACCCAGACGCGGCTGCGCAGGCTGGTGAGCCGCGCCTTCACGCCCAAGCGCGTCAAAGACCTTGAACCGCGGATCCGCGAGATCACTGATGAATTGTTAGATCACGCGGCGCGCAAGGGCGAACTGGAGGTCGTGACTGACCTGGCTATACCGCTGCCGGTGATGGTTATCGCGGAGATGCTGGGAGTTCCTCCGGCTCGATACGAGCAGTTCAAGTATTGGTCTAATCGCATTGTCGAGAGCGATAACACGCCGCCCGGAGTACCATGGGCCGACGAGATCACCCAGGCGATCCACGATTTGCGCAGCTTCTTTGCTAATGAAATTGAGCGGCGGCGTAGCGATCCCGGTGAAGATTTGGTCAGTGCTCTGGTTGCCGCGCACGACGAGGCCGAAGCAATCAGCGCGGATGAATTGCTGGCCTTCGTGATTCTGCTGATGCTGGCCGGCAATGAGACCACGTCCAACCTTATCGGCAACGGAATGTTGGCCTTGGGCCGCAATCTCGATCAGATCGAACTGCTGCGGAGCGATTCTTCCCTGATGCCGAGCGCGATCGAAGAAATGCTACGTTACGACGGCCCGGTACAATCGACGGCGCGGTACAATGATGAACCGGTGGAAGTTGGCGGGACGCTGATTACGCCGGATACAATGGTCTTCATAATTCTGGCGGCGGCCAATCGCGATCCGGGGCATTTCAGCCGCCCCGACGAGTTCGATATCACACGCGAACCCAACGAGCATCTTGCCTTCAGCGACGGCATCCATTACTGCCTCGGCGCCTCGCTGGCGCGGCTGGAAGGCGCGATCGCATTTGGCAGTGTGCTGGAGCGGTTTCCGCGCCTGCATCTGATGGAACCGGAGGTCGCGCCAAGGTACAAGGGTTCCTACTTTCTGCGCGGGCTGAGCGCGCTCAGAATGGCGATCCGCTAAAGCGAGGTAATTCCAATGGCGGCCGCATCCGAAGTGCCGAGCGTCTATTTCAACCCATGGGACGAATCCTACCGCGCCAACCCGTATCCTCATTACGAGCCGCTCTATGGCCGGCCACCGCATCTGATGAGCCTCTTCATTCCGATGGCGCTGGTCGCACGCTACTCTGATGCGCTGGCGATCCTGCGGGATCCAGAACGGTTCTCGAGTGTACCGCCGATGTCGCCGTTCCTCGAGATGCGGCTGGCCGTGTTCGGACGCGCGCCGCGAGTGGTCTTTTCCGATCCTCCTATACACACGCGGCTGCGCAAGCTCGTGAGCAAGGCGTTTACGCCACGGCGGATAAAGGATCTCGAGCCGCGCATTCGCGAGTTCACGGCGATGCTACTCGACCGCGCGGTACGCAAGGGCGAATTCGAGGTGATGGCAGACCTCGCGAATCCATTGCCGGTGATGGTTATCGCGGAGATGCTCGGCGTTTCGCGGGACAATTACGAGCAGTTCAAGCAATGGTCCGATTTGATCGTCGAAGCAGACAATGTAGCGCCCGGGGTCGAAATGCCGGCCAACATCGTCGACGCCTTCAAGGCACTGCGCGCCTATTTTATCGATGAGATCGAAGAACGGCGGCGCAATCCGGGCAGCGATCTCATCAGCGCGTTGGTCGCGGCGCGCGATGAAGCCGACGCGTTAAGCGAGGAGGAACTGATCACGTTCGTGGTGCTGCTACTACTCGCGGGCAATGAAACCACGACCAACCTGATCGGTAACGGAATGCTTGCGCTGGGGCGCAATCCGGACCAGCTTGCGACGCTGCGCGGAGACCTGTCGCTGATGCCGCGCGCGCTTGAGGAGATGTTGCGCATCGACGGCCCGGTGCAAGCGACGGCCCGCTATCCCAAAGTCGATGTGGAGATCGATGGCGTGCAGATCAAAGCCAATACCCCGATCTTTGTAATTATCGCGGCGGCAAATCGCGATCCCGCGCAATTTCCCGAGGCGCATCGCTTCGATATTAGGCGTACGCCGAACGAGCATCTGGCATTCGGCAATGGCATCCACTTTTGCCTCGGCGCCCCACTGGCGCGGATGGAGGGCGCGATCGCGATCACTGCCGCAATCGAGCGGTTTGGGCGCCTGCGATTAGCAGAGCCCGACGCGCCGCTCACGTACAAGGGTTCCTACTTCCTGCGCGGGCTGAGTTCGCTCAAGATGGCGCTCGAGTAAGCGCTCGCATCGGGCCAAGGCGCGCCACGTAGCAGAAACTCTACGACGCAGCAGCGGGATCGCGCCCAAGGAACAGATGAGCGACGTTTCTGGCGCCGACGCCGATTACGAGAGCCCGCCGCATCGGGCGCGTTTTCCACTAATCGCACGGCAGTTGCCGCCGTTCACGCCGCGCCAATGGCGCGTGTTCGGCATCTCGACCACAGCCGGCTTCTTCGACAATTACGATAGTGCGCTGCTCAGCCTCGCGCTCCCGCAGATTCAGCGCGGACTCAGGATCGCCGAGGCTCATCTCGGCAACATGCTTTCGGTCATCCGGCTGGGCTACATGGCCTCGCTACTGCTCTCACCGCTGGCCGACGTTTTTGGCCGGCGCCGTCTGCTGCTCTACACCATAGTCGGTTATACGGTTTTCACAGGGCTGAGCGCGATCGCCCAACACGAGCGGAGTTTCGTCGCGGCCCAGTTCATTGCGCGAGCGTTTTCAGGAGCCGAAGCCACGATCTCACTGGTGATATTGGTCGAGGAAGTGGACGCGGCAGTGCGCGGTTGGGCGATTGGCCTGCAGGGCGCATTATCCATTTCGGGGTATGGGCTGGCGGCGATCGTATTCTCGATGATCACGGTGATTCCGTACGGCTGGCGTGGCTTGTATGCGCTCTCTGTGCTGCCGCTCGTGCTGATCATCCCGCTACGGCGGGCGTTGCCTGAGAGCCGCCGCTTCGAAGACGAAACCCGTGCGGGCGAACGTCCGAGTAACATCCTGCAACCGCTGGCGGCGCTGGTACGGGTCTACCCGCGGCGGCTCACGATGATGGTTGCGGTGGCCTTCCTGAATTCCATCGGAGGGAGTCCTGCGGCCCTGTTTTTCCCCAAATATCTACAGGAGGCTCATGGCTGGACGCCGGGGCAGGTCTCGAGCCTGGTGGTTTTCGGCGGCGCCGTCGGCATCCTTGGCGCCATCGTGTCAGGTCGCTTGAGCGACCACGTGGGCCGGCGCGCGGCGGGCTCGCTATTCATGTTCGTCGGGCCGGTGTTTGCGATCTGGATGTATGGAGCGCACAGCAACGCGGTAATCTGGCTCTGGATTGTGCGGCTGTTCCTGGATCAGGCCGCTACCACAATCTTAAGCGTCTATAGCGTCGAGCTATTCCCGACCTCGCATCGGTCGGCTGCCGGGAGCGCGTTGGCCGTCGCGGGCACGACCGGCGCCGCGCTCGGGCTTTTCCTCGAAGGCATGCTCTATGGCGTTGCGGGATCGCATTGGCAGGCGATTCGAATATTGATGGTGTTCTCGATGGTGGGAGCGGTCGTCATGTTTGCGGCCTTTCCGGAGACCGTCGGACGCGAGCTCGAAGAGATTTCACCGGAAGCAGAGGGGGCTGCGACACCTGGCGCGATTCGCTAGATTGTTCGCCGTGACACTCCAAGGCCCCTGTGCATTTTCATCGACTTCGGTTGGGGCGGCCAACGGCTCTGGCGCTACGAGCACCACGATTCCTGCTAATGCCGCAATCCTGCCGCTCTTCGCGGCTTTGGCGTTTTCGATTTTGACGTTCGTGCTGAACGCATGCGCGCAAGGGCCCCGGATTGAAATCGTTGGCACCGACGGTACGCCGCGAACCACCATCAGTGTGGAGGTCGCCGACACTCCTGCCAGCCGCGAGTACGGCCTGATGTTTCGCAAGCATATGGATGAAGGCGCGGGCATGATTTTCGTATTCAAGGGGTCGCAGCATCAGGAATTCTGGATGAAGAACACGATCATCCCGCTCGACATGATTTTCGCGGACAGCAACGGAAAGATCATCGGCATCGTGCGCAAGGCTGAGCCGTTTTCCGAGGCGATCGACAGCGTCGACGGGGACTCACAATACGTACTCGAGGTCAATGGCGGCTTCTGCGAGCGTCATGGGATCAAACCGGGCGACACGCTGCACTTCGAAGGCCTCGTGCCGCAAACCGCCGAATGACGCGCGGACGGGCTCTATGCGGAGCCGAATTCTCCGGTCGAGGTGGATTGTCGCGCATGCCAGGCGAAGGTTCCGACCACGGCGAGCAGGAATGCAAACATAAAGATCGAGGTGGAGACCCAGAAGGAGGTCATGAAAGCCGCGCCACCGTGCTGCGGCGCCAACTGCTGGGCGAATCGGTAGAATAGAACCCGCGTGATAGCGAAAATAATGAACATCGCTAGGGCCGCGGCCCGGCTACGCCGGTAAATTCCATAAGCGATGCCCAAGCACGCGAGCGTAATGATGAGATTAGGAAAGTTGAGACCGCCGGTCCTCGTCGCCACCAGCAAATTAATGACGCTCGCGATTCCGGCCGCGATCCATCCGCATGCAATAAACACCTTGATCAGCCCGTCGCTCATGATTCCTTGTCTTCCGGCCCGCGTATGACTTTAATGCGTGCCCACCCAATTGATATATTTCGCGGTTGCATCATATCCTGATTCGATTTTGTGCGTGCGAGGCTATCCCGGCAAGCTACCCGCGGCAAAGTAACCGGAGGCAGGTTACCGCGAGCAAGTTACACCGGATAAGATAACTGCGATTACAGGATAGCTGCGGTTTGGCTGACAGATGGGTTTCAACTGATGGGATTAAAACAGAATATCGAACGCATCCATGAGCTTTCGCGTCAGGCCGAAGCTGCCGGCGGCGAAGACCGGCTCAAGCGCCAACGCGAATCGGGACGCTTGACGGCTCGCGAGCGGGTGGAATTTCTACTCGATCGTGATTCCTTCGTCGAGTTGGACAAGTTCAAGACCCATCGAAACACCGATTTTGGCATGGCCGAGCGCAAGATTCCGGGCGACGGCGTGGTGACCGGCTACGGCACCATCGACGGACGGCAAGTCGCCATCTTTTCGCAGGATTTCACCGTTTTTGGCGGCAGTCTTTCGGGCGCGTTTGCGGAGAAGGTCTGCAAGATCATGGACTTCGCGACGAAAGTCGGCTGCCCCGTAATTGGTATCAACGACTCGGGCGGCGCGCGCATCCAGGAGGGCGTGGTTTCGCTGGCCGGTTATGCCGACATCTTCTTGCGCAACGTGCTGTCATCGGGTGTGATACCGCAGATCTCGGCGATCATGGGACCTTGCGCCGGCGGTGCCGTATATTCGCCCGCGATGACCGATTTTATCGTGATGGTGCGCGACACCTCGTACATGTTCATCACGGGTCCCGACGTAATCAAGGCGACTACGCACGAAGAGGTGACGATGCAGGACCTCGGCGGCGCCGACACTCATTCGACGCGGTCCGGCGTATGCCATCTGGAGGCGAGCGACGACGAGAGTGCGCTGCTGACGATTCGCGAACTCTTTTCGTACATGCCGTCGAACAATGTCGAGGACCCACCGTTCCGAGCGGCCTCCGACGATCCGAATCGGCGCGACGAGGCACTCGACACGGTCGTGCCCGAGAACGCTAACAAGCCGTACGATATGCGCGATATCATCACGCGTGTGGTCGACGACGGTCATTTGCTCGAAATCCAGCCGGATTGGGCGCAGAACATGCTTATCGGATTCGCGCGCTTGGGCGGCTACTCAGTCGGGATCGTGGCGAATCAGCCGGCCTATCTCGCGGGTTGCCTGGATATCGACGCGTCGGTCAAGGCGGCGCGCTTTGTGCGATTCTGCGATTGTTTCAACATCCCCATCGTCACGTTCGTTGACGTACCGGGCTTTCTGCCGGGCACATCGCAGGAGTTCGGTGGGATTATCCGCCACGGCGCGAAGTTGCTGTACGCTTTCTGCGAGGCGACCGTGCCGAAGATCACCGTGATCACGCGCAAGGCGTACGGGGGCGCCTACGACGTCATGTCGTCGAAGCATATTCGTGGCGATTTCAACTTCGCCTATCCGAGTGCAGAGATTGCCGTGATGGGTCCTGACGGCGCGGTCAATATCGTTTTCCGCAGCCAAATCGAGAAGGCGAAGGATCCGGTTGCCGAGAAGAGCCGGCTGGTCGAGGAGTATCGGCAAACTTTCGCGAATCCTTTTAAGGCCGCGGAACTGGGGTATATCGACGAGGTGCTGATGCCGCGCGATACGCGCCCACGGCTGATCAGGTCGCTCAAGGCGCTAGAGAACAAGCGCGAGAAGAACCCACCGCGCAAGCACGGAAACATTCCGCTGTGAGACGCGAGACACGGCATGCGGCATGATTCGAAGCCGTTTTAAGGCTCTGCGGTAGAGGGCGATATTGAAGCCCTTATTGCCCGACGGATGACTGAAAAATGTTCAAGAGAATCTTGATTGCCAACCGCGGCGAAATCGCCGTTCGCGTGATTCGCGCCTGCCGCGAGTTGGGTATCGAGTCGGTGGCGGTTTTTTCCGAGGCCGATCGCGCTGCGCTGCATGTCCGCGCGGCCGACTATGCCGTGGCCGTTGGCCCGCCTCCCGCGCGCGAGAGCTACCTGAATGTCGAGCGCATTCTCGCCGCGGCGAAAGCGACCGGGGCCGAAGCGGTTCATCCGGGCTATGGCTTCTTTTCCGAGAATGCGGGCTTTGCGCGTGCAATCGCCGATGCGGGAATGGTCTTCATCGGACCGCCCCCCACTGCAATCGAGAAGATGGGAGACAAGGTCGAAGCGCGCAAGCTGATGGCCGCGGCGGGAGTGCCGGTGGTGCCCGGTTCGCCCGGGACGTTGGAGACCGAGGACGAGGTCCGCACGGTCGCCAGGAAGATCGGCTTCCCAATCATGCTGAAGGCAGCCGCAGGCGGCGGTGGCAAGGGCATGCGCCTGGTCGAGCATGAAAAAGAACTGGCGTCGGCCATACGCACGGTCGCGAGCGAGGCCAAATCGTCCTTTGGCGACGGCCGTTTCTATGTCGAGAAATTCGTCAAGCGTCCGCGCCATATCGAGGTGCAGGTCTTTGCGGATCAAAAGGGCGAGACGGTGCACGTGTTCGAGCGCGAATGTTCGATTCAGCGCCGCAATCAGAAGGTAGTCGAGGAATCGCCGTCGCCGTTCATCACGCCCGAGATGCGCCGCGCGATGGGTGCGGTGGCGGTGAAGGCGGCGCGCGCGGTCAACTACGTCGGCGCGGGGACGATCGAATTTCTCGCCGACGCCGATCGCAATTTTTATTTTCTTGAGATGAACACGCGCATCCAGGTCGAGCATCCGGTGACCGAAATGGTCACGGGCGTCGATTTAGTGAAAGCACAGATCCAGGTCGCTGCGGGAATGCCGCTGCCGTTCAAGCAGAGCGATCTCGCGCAGCGCGGTTGGGCCCTTGAATGCCGCATCTATGCCGAGGATCCCACCGCGGGCTTCGTGCCCGCGCCTGGCCGAATCGATACGCTGCGCTTTCCCGACGGACCGGGCGTCCGCGTCGACGCCGGGGTTTACGAAGGATCAGAGGTTTCGCTCTACTACGATCCGATGATCGCGAAGCTGGCAACCTGGGGACGCGATCGTGGAGAGGCAATCGATCGCATGCGCCGCGCGCTTTCGGAATTTACGATCTCGGGCGAGCTCACGACCAATCTCGGCTTCCATCGATGGATCGTCGAACAGCCGCGATTTCTCGCGGGTGACTTCGATACCAATTTCATCAACGAGGAATATCGCCCCGAGGGGCTGGTGCGCGGTGAAGACCCGACGCGGTTGGCGGCGATTCTGGCGGCCGCGATCACTGCTCATCGCAGTCTGAATCATACGCCAGCGGCGCCCGGCATAACTGCAGTTGCCGCAGACCCGGGGCGCGTATCGGCGTGGAAGACGCTCGGCCGCATCGACATGCTGCGGCGCTAGACGATCGTAGAGGAGAACGGCAGCATGCCGATGAAGTACGTCGCAACGCTCGACGGCGCCGAACATCAACTCGAAGTGGAGGAGCTTGCAGCGCACGCCTTGCGCTTGAAAATCGGCGAGCGCCAATTCGAGGTTGACGTACATCGGGGGGGGCCCTGGTCGTATTCGATCCTGCTTGACAACCGCTCGTTCGATTTTGAAATCGTGCGCGAGGGCGACGAACTTGTAGTGGCCTCGCGCGGCGGTGCAACTCGTGTAACGCTGGCTGACGCGGCCCGCCGTTCGCGTCATCCGGGAGCGCGCCCGGCGGCAGTCGGCAAGGCCATGTTGAAGGCGATGATGCCGGGGCGCGTGGTCAACGTACTGGTGGAACTGGGTGACGAAGTCGCGGCTCAGCAGGGGTTACTGGTGGTCGAAGCGATGAAGATGGAAAACGAATTGAAAGCACCCAAGGCCGGCAAGATCGTGGAGCTGAAGGTGAAACCCGGACAAACCGTCGAGAAGGGTGAATTGCTACTCGTCGTAGAGTAGCCGATCGAGGCGATTATCATGCCTGAAGACAAACCCACGATTGCCACAGCGCGCAAAACCTGGGAAGAAAAGCGCGTCGCACCGGCGCTCAAGCGCGGTCCCGAACGCCGTGATCGCTTTGTCACGAATTCTGGCATCGAGATCAAGCGCGAATATAATCCCGACGATCTCAACCCCAGCGACCTGAACGGATTCGATTTTCTGAACGACGTCGGCTTTCCCGGCGAGTACCCTTTCACGCGCGGGGTGCAGCCCACCATGTATCGCGGGCGGTTGTGGACGATGCGTCAGTATGCGGGCTTCGGTGACGCCGAGGAGTCGAACCGCCGCTACCGATATCTTTTCGCCAACGGCCAGACCGGGCTTTCGGTGGCTTTCGATCTGCCGACCCAGATGGGCCGCGACCCCGATCATCCGCTCGCGAGCGGTGAAGTCGGCCGCGTCGGAGTTTCGATCTGCTCGGTCGCGGACATGGAGATGCTGCTTGCGGAACTGCCGCTCGAGAAGATCTCAACCTCGATGACGATCAATTCCACCGCAGCGATCCTGCTGGCGCTTTACCTGGTGGTCGCGGAAAAACGTGGAGTTTCGTGGGACCAGCTTAACGGCACGATTCAGAACGATGTCCTCAAAGAATACATCGCGCGGGGCACCTACATTTATCCTCCGCGCGGCTCGATGCGGATCATTACGGACATCTTCGAATTCGCCAGCCGTGAAGTCGCGAACTGGAATACTATTTCGATTTCCGGCTACCACATTCGCGAGGCGGGCTCGACCGCCGCCCAGGAACTTGCATTCACGATCGCCGACGGCATTGCTTACGTAGAGGCCGCGGTCAAAGCCGGCCTCGAGGTTGACGCCTTCGCGAGCCGGCTGTCGTTCTTCTTCAACGTGCACAACAATTTCTTCGAGGAAATCGCGAAGTACCGCGCGGCCCGGCGGCTCTGGGCGCGCATCATGAAGGATCGTTTCAAGGCCAAGGACGAGCGCTCGATGATGATGCGGTTCCATGCGCAGACCGCGGGATCGACGCTCACCGCGCAGCAGGTCGATAACAACGTCGTGCGCGTGACCCTGCAGGCGCTAGCGGCGGTGCTGGGCGGCGCACAGTCGCTGCATACGAATTCCAAGGATGAGGCGTTGGCGCTGCCGACCGAAAATTCAGCGTTGCTGGCGCTGCGCACCCAGCAGGTGATCGCGAACGAGACCGACGTCACCGACACCGTCGATCCGCTGGGCGGATCGTACTACGTCGAGAGCCTGACCAACGAAATCGAAAAAAAGGCGCTCGGGTACCTTAGCAAAATTGATGATTTGGGTGGCGCGGTAGCCGCGATCGAGCGTGGCTACATGCAGCGCGAGGTTCAGAACGCCGCATTCATCTATCAGCGCGAAATCGAGACCAAGCGCCGCATCATCGTCGGCGTCAACGAGTATACTGCCGGCGACGCGCCGCCCGGCGACATCCTGAAGATGAATCCGGCGATCGAGCAGAAGCAGCGGACGCGGGTGGAGAGGCTGCGCGCCGAGCGCAATCAGGATGCCGCGAGCAAGGCGATCGCGCGAGTCGAGCAGGTTGCGCGCGACGGTGCTAACCTGATGCCGCCGATTATCGACGCTGTCCGCGCCTACGCGACGCTCGGCGAGATCGCCGACGCGATGCGCACGGTGTTCGGCGAATACAAACCGTTAAACGAAGTGTGACGCCATCCTCACGATTGCGCGCCGAATTTTTCGGACGGGCTTTCATCGGATACCGATGTCTGGAAGATTAAAGCGCGCGCCGCGGCCATTCGAGGGCGCGAGCCGGAACCAAGCGTTAGCCACGGGAGATTGCAAATAGATGGGTCCGTTTCCGAAGGGCGTGTTTCTGACCAAGGGCGTTGGAAAACACCGCGAAAAGCTCAATGCCTTCGAGCTGTCGCTGCGTTCTGCACAGATCGCCGAATACAACCTCGTTCGTGTGAAGTCGATTTATCCGCCGCAGTGCAAACTGATCACGCCGCAGGAAGGCCAGCGCTATCTGAGGCCCGGGCAAATCGTGTTTGCTGTGATGAGCGACAACGCGACCGACGAACCGCATCGCCTGTGCGCGGCTTCGGTGGGAGTCGCGATTCCGGCCGACTCGCGCCAGTATGGCTATCTTTCGGAGCATCACAGCTTCGGCGAGACTGACCAGAGAGCAGGCGACTATGCCGAAGACCTCGCGGCGATGATGCTCGCGACCATTCTCGGCGTCGACTTCGATCCCAACGTGAGCTACGACGAACGAAAGGATATCTGGCGCGTGTCGGACAAGATCGTCTCGACCCGCAACGTCACGCAATCCGCAATTGGCGATCGCGACGGGTTGTGGACCTCGGTGGTGGCGGCAGCGGTATTCGTCGATCTACAGGAGGGTGGCAAGTAGGCCGAGCGAAGCTCCGGTGTATTTGAGCGTAGCGTGCGCGCGGAGTACGCTCAGATCATGGCAACAGAAATTCTCTATTGCTCGGCTTGAGGCTACCAGCCACGGGCGGCCAGTCTGGCCGCTGTACTCAAGTCGCGCTTCGACGAAGATGTGAAATTAACGCCGGGTAAGAGTGGTCAATTCGACGTGCTCGCCGATGGCAAGCGGATTTTCTCGAAGACCGCGGTCGGACGCTTTCCGCTCGATGACGAGGTTGAACAGGCCTTCGCCAAACTGAAAAAGATTTAGCGGCAAACCCTTACTTTGGTGCTCGATTCAATGATCATCTCAATGATCATCGGGAGCGCCGAGTATGCGTCCGACTTCTGCAGATGGTAGCCGAATCCCGATATAGAAAGGACCGAACTCGGCGTAGCGCGCGCTCGATTCGTCGAATCGCATTTCATAAACCAGCTTTTTGAAGACCAGCGGATCGTCGGCGAAGAGATCGACGCCCCATTCCCAATCGTCGAAACCGATCGATCCGGAAATCACCTGAGTCACCTGCCCCGCGTATCGCCGTCCGATCATGCCATGGTCGCGCATCAGGAGTTGGCGCTCATCGATCGGCAACGAGTACCAATTGTCGGTGCCCGAGCGCCGCTTGTTCATTGGGTAAAAGCAGACGTACCGACGGGCGGGGACTTGCGGCCATAGGCGCGCTCCGAGCTTGTGCCGCTGGTCTTCCAGATCGTCCCGTACCGCCTTGATCCATTCCGCTGAATGCGGTTTTAGGCCTTGGCCGGCGAGTTCCGAATGGAGTTTCACGGTCGCTTCGTAGAGTCCGATTTCGACCACCGACACGTATGACGTCGTGGGTTCGAGAAACTCGCTCAACGCTAGACGATTGACCTCCAGTTGCGCGGCGTTGAGTTCGTCGAATCCGCGCCTGAAATGAATCGCGATCAGATCGCCCTTGTGCCCGAGTTGCGAGAAAATCGCACTTTGACCGTCCTCGCGCCGTTCCATCGCCTCGAATGCGCGCGCTGCCTTTTCGATGATCTCAGCGCGAGTGTGTGCCACCAGCGCGTTCCATTGGGGGCGCCGCAGGCGGAAAATCTGGTGCAGCAGGCTGAAACCCTCGAGTGTATTGGGCGCTGCTGCGAGATCGCGCGCGCTCGTGAACGACTCATCTTGAGGTGAACGCTTCATAAACAATTAGTTGCATATTTGGATGGGCAGTTCGATTAGTGGCGTCCGACGTGCGCGCGCCTCAGCGCAGGCCCACGATCCGTTCGATCATCTCCCAATCTATATTCGCGCGCACCGCCGCGGCCAACCGATCGTATTCGGCCTCGCGTGCTGGCACCGGCGGCCCGTCGAGCGTCTCGATTCCCTTGCGTAGTTGGAGCCTTCGAATCAGGGCAGATCGCAGGACGTCATTTTCAAAGATTCCATGCAGCATCGTGCCGGCGACAGCGCCATCCGCGCTGATCGCGCCATCGAGCGTGTCATCGCTGTTCGCATCTTGGCTGATCGCATTCTGGATGACGCCGTTTCGCGCGGTGATTTTAAACGGTGCCGCCGTACCTGCGCGACGCTCGATTTTGCCCATGTGGATTTCATAGCCGCCGATTTCGCATTCGATGGCGGTGTCGCCACTCAACGGCGACGGCATCGCGACGCGCGCGCTAACCTGCGCCGTGCGCTTTTCGCTGCCGAAGTGCGTGCTGATCGGCAGCAGATTCAGTCCGGCGGTGTGGCGCGTAGGCGATTCGATTGCGTCGGGGTCTGCGATGGATTCGCCGAGCATCTGGCACCCGCCGCAAATTCCAATGATCGGTTCGCGCCGCCGTGAGCGCCCGATAATCGCATCGGCGAATCCGCCCGCGCGCATCCATTCGAGGTCGGCGACGGTGCTCTTCGAACCCGGAATCACGACGAGATCGGCGTGTGCGATCTCTGATGGCGCTTCGGCGAAACGCACGATGACTCCGGGTTCGTATTCGAGCGCGAGGAAGTCGTCGTAGTTCGAGATATGCGGCAGCCGGATAATCGCAATTTCGATTTGCGCCGGCGACGCGGCAGGCCGTCCCCGGCGATCCTCGAGCGCGACCGAATCCTCGTCCGCAATGCGCAGGCGCGGGATATATGGCACGACCCCAATCACCGGAATCCCGAAGCGTTTTTCGAGGTAGTCGAGACCCGGTTTCAGCAACGTCGCGTCGCCGCGGAATTTGTTGATCAGGAAGGCGGCGACCCGCGCGCGCTGCGCCGGTTCGAGCAGGTCGATGGTGCCGACGAACTGCGCGAACACTCCGCCACGATCGATGTCGCCAACCAGGATGACCGGCGCGCCCGCAGCCTCGGCGACATGCATGTTCACGATATCGTGCGACGCAAGATTAATTTCGGCGGGACTGCCGGCGCCTTCGATGATCACGATGTCATACGCAGCGCGCAGCCGGGCGAGACAATCGGCGATGGTTCGAATCAATTCGGGTTTGCGCCGATGGTACTCGGAAAATGTGAAGCTCCCGGCGGGACGCCCCATCAGCACCACTTGCGAGCGCATGTCACCTTCAGGCTTAAGCAGAATCGGGTTCATCTCGACCGCGGGCGCGATGCCCGCGGCCTCAGCCTGCACTGCTTGTGCCCGACCGATCTCGAAACCGTCGGACGTGACGAAAGAATTGAGCGCCATGTTCTGCGATTTGAACGGCGCGACGCGTAGGCCCGACTGCCGAAACAAACGGCACAACGCGGTCACGATGAGGCTTTTGCCCACCGACGACGCGGTTCCCTGCACCATCAATGTGCGCGCTTGCATCACGAGGATTCTAGCATTCGTGTGAACGAAAACCTGGTGGCGCCGCGCCGCTCGTACGCGCGCCGGTGATGGCTAGTGGTGGCGCGCGTAAAATTTCGCGCACGACTCGACCAAGCCTGCCGCAGCGGACGGATTCGATGCCCAATGCGCATGAACGTAGGAAGCCAGCAGATTTGCCGCGCGGTAGCCCTCAACCAATTCGTTGCCCCATCGCGGGCGCACCGCGTACACGAGGTCGATGCCGGCGGGCTCCGGCTCGAGCGTGGAGTAGCGGAACTGATGACCGCGAAAACGCAGGCCGGCCGCTCCCAGAATCGACGGCGCAACGGTCTCGACCTCGACGTAACCGAGCGCCTGCAAGCGATCGTGCATCACCGTGTCGGCGGATATCAGTCCAGCCATCGGGAACGACGCGCCGTCAAGCGTATGAATCGCGCGCGTGAGATACATCAGGCCGCCACATTCCGCATAGATCGGGCCACCCCGCGCCGCGAAGTCGCGCACCGCGGAGATCATCGTTCGATTCGAGGAGAGTTCGTGAGCGAGAGCCTCGGGATAGCCGCCGCCGAAATAGAGCCCGTCCACGGCCGGCAATTCCCGGTCGTGAACGGGACTGAAATTCACGATCTCGGCGCCGAGCGCTTCGAGCCGTTTCAGATTGTCCTCGTAGTAGAAATGAAACGCGTCGTCGAGCGCGACTCCGATACGGCATCGCGGCGTCATGCTCTCCGATCGCTGATCGTGCATCTCCGCGCCCAGCTCCAACGGCGGCGCCGAACGCGCGAGCGCGATGATCGCGTCGAGGTCGAACCATTCGATTGCGAGCCGCTCCCATTGCTCGATCAGTTCGCGCGGCACGTGTTTTTCGTTCGCGCTGTAAAGGCCCAGATGGCGCTCGGGAAAGGCCGACGCGGTACGCTCGGGCAGGCCGCCAAGCACCGGGAATTCTTGCGACGCCATCCGGAGCAGGTCGAGATGGCCCCGGCTGCCGACGCGATTGCAGATTAATCCGGCGAACCGCAGCGCAGGATCGAAATGGGCAAACCCCTGCGCGACCGCGGCGACCGTCCGCGACATCCCGGACGCATCGACGACCAGGATCGCAGGCGCGTCGAGCCACTTCGCGATTTCGGCGCTGGAACTCTCGTCGGTAATCGGAGAGGCGCCGTCGAACAACCCCATCATCCCTTCGATCACCGCGACGTCGGCGTGGCGTACGGCGCGCGAGAACGTTGCGACTACCGCTTCGCGCCCCATCATCCAACCGTCGAGGTTATGCGAGACGCCACCGGTGACGCGCGCATGATAGGTCGGGTCGAGGTAGTCGGGTCCGCATTTGAACGCGGCGACAGTCAGGCCGCGTGCACGCAGGGCGGCCATCAGGCCGATCGTTACCGTGGTTTTCCCCGCGCCGCTTCCGGTCGCTGCAACTAGCAGGCGCGGAATCTGTCGGACACTGCTCATCGCGAATACTCGCTTGACGAGCTCATTATATCTGTTCAGGCCGCGGCAGTGGATCGAGGTCGCGCGCGGAAATTACGGCGCGCCTTTTAGGTACATCGCGCCCGTTGGCTTGTCGACGCCCCCGGCGGGTTCGAGCGTGATCGCGCTCGCCAACAATTGCTCTCCGGCGGGTGGCAAGGTTGAAGCAACGGTCGCGTCACCATGCGCGGTCGGAGCGAACAGCGCAGCCTTCACCGGACCGCTCCTTGCGCCGATCCACCAAAGTTCATATTCCTTGCCCGGTGGCGGCGTTGGCAATCCGGCTACCTGTAGCATCGCCTGATTGCGCGATTGCGTGACGGCGACGAGTCCTTCAGCGTCAGGCGCGGGCGCCAACGGTGCGAGGCGGATCATGCGTGCGTCGGGCGCGAGGACGGCTTGTGTGAGCTGCCCGCTGAGGGAGATTTGATCGCGCAGCGTCGCCAGCTCGCGACTGCGATGCTCTAACTCATTGGCGAGCAATCGCGACCGCCGGTCGATAGCCGCGATCCGCGCGGCATCCGCCTGGCGCGTCGCTGTGATCTGGGTCGCGTAGTTACTGGTCATTACCGCGAGTATGATTGCCGCGGCGGACGCCGCCACTGCCGCAATCCGCCAAACTCGCGACACTCCTGCGCGTGCAGATCGATCGGTCGCACGCCTCGATAGACGATCCTGCGCGACGATCGCGCTCGGCTGCGCTGAGGCCTCGCCGGCCGCGAGACGACGCTCGAGGCGATCCCAGATACGATCCGCCGCCCCGTCACCCGCCGTAGAAATCGCCATCGCGGCCAGGGTCTCTCGGAAAGCGCGAAGATCGGCTTCGCACTCGTCGCAGCCTTCCGCGAGATGCGCCGCCATCGTACGCGCCTCCTCGCCATCGAGAGTTCCAAGCGCCTCAAGCGGCAGGAGATCCTTTAACTGATTATGATCCATTGCCGTTCAGTCGCCGAGACCTTCGAGTCCCTCGCGAAGCTTGATCAGTGCGCTCCTAATTCGGCTTTTTACCGTGCCCAGCGGAAGCCCGGTGCGTTCCGCGATCGCGGACTGGCTCAAGTCGGAATAATACGCGAGCTCCAATACCGTACGCTCGCTGTCCTGCAGGGTGGCGATAGCCGCCTGCACCACGCGCCGCCGCTGCGCGCTGTTGATATCGTGCGTCGCATCGGGTGTAGCGGCCGGATCAGCCGGATCTTCATGTAGCGTGGCCCGCGCGGTGCGCGCACGCAAACGATCTATCGCCCGGCTGCGCACCAGCATCATTAGCCACGCGCCGACCGACCCGCGGGCGCGATCGAACACCACCGCCTGCCGCCAGACCTGCCACAACACATCGGCTGCGACCTCTTCGGCATCCGCACGATCACCCAGCACACGCTCCGCCACAGCCGCGAGCGCATGTCCATATCGCTGATTCAGGATACGCAGGGATTCCTGATCACCGTCGGCGATTGCGCGTATAATCGCCTCGTCGGACGGCGGGATGACGGAGGTCTTCTGCACCCGATTCTATCCTATATACGTTCCCATACGCTCCGCGGATTTAATGCGATTCGCGCTAAGAGGCGCGCAGTGATCCCCGATTCAACGCCGAGGCCGTCTCCTTGATTCGCGAACGTAGGAACGCATGATGCCGGAGCAAACTACAGATCCCCAACGCTCGCAAGTGGCTTTCTACGAGCACTGGTGCTTGCGGTTAATCGATGGCACTGGATAATGAATCTCCACCAAGCGCAGACCGCATAGGAGTATCGAATGGTAGCCGAGGGCAAGCCGAATCAGGACTGGAAGGCCGATCGCTACGCGCAGCATGCCCATTTTGTGCCCGCCCTTGGCGCTCCAGTATTGGAGTTGCTGAATCCACAGACGGGCGAACGGATTCTCGATCTCGCTTGCGGCGACGGCGTGCTCACGGAAAAAATCAAAGCGGCCGGTGCGGTAGTGGTGGGTGTCGATGCGGCTGCCGACATGATCGCTGCGGCACAGCGCCGCGGGCTCGATGCGCGCGTAATAGAAGGCGGCAAGCTCGGATTCTCGGCAGAGTTCGACGCAGTATTTTCCAACGCTGCGCTCCATTGGATGAAGCATGATCGCGACGCGGTGATCGCCGGAGTATATCGTGCGCTCAAGCCAGGCGGCCGCTTCGCTGCCGAAATGGGCGGACATGGATGCGTCGCGGCAGTCACGGTCGCAATGATCGCGGTGCTCGAACGGCACGGAATAAAAGATGGCGCGGCGACGATTCCATGGTATTTCCCCACCGTTGACGATTATCGCGCGCGGCTCGAACGGGCCGGCTTCAAGGTCGAATACATCGAACTGATTCCACGGCCGACGCCGCTGCCGACCAATATGGGCGGATGGCTCGAATTGTTCGCCCAGCCGTTCCTGAACCGGCTCCCCGCCGACCAGCGACCAAGCGCTGTCGAGGAAGTCGTCGAGATGTTGCGCCCGGTGCTGTGTGACGAGCAGGGGCGCTGGACCGGCGACTATATCCGGTTGCGGTTTCTGGCACGCCGTTAGTAACCACGCGAGACATTGCCGAGCAACGCGCGGGCGACCAGCAACTTCATCACCTGTGCGGTGCCGTCGCCGATCTCCAAACCGATTACGTCGCGCATGCGCTGTTGGTGCGGCAAGTCCATGCTGAAGCCGAGATGGCCGTGCAGCAGCAGGCATTGATGGAGCACCTGGGCTGCCAGCTCGGGCGCCCACCATTTGCACCCCGCTGCCAGCCAGCCGTGGGGCTCGCCGCGATCCTTGAGCGATAGCGCTTCGTAGCAGAGCAGCCGCGCCGCGCGGAGTTGGACTGCCGCTTCGACCAACGGAAACGACACGCCTTCGAAGCGCGCGAGGCTGCCGCCGAAGGCCTGGCGCTCGGCGACGTACTTGCAGGTCTCGTCGACGCTTTGCTGCGCCGCACCGATGCACATAAGTCCGATCAGCGAGCGGCTGAAGTCGAAGCCCTGCATTACCTGCACGAAGCCGGCGCCCTCCGCGCCCACCCGTGCGTCGGCCGGCACGCGCACGGAATCGAAGAATAGCTGGCCGCGTCCAATCGCACGCGACCCGAGATCGCGAAAACGATTGCGGCTGACGCCCGGCGAATGGAGGTTCACGTAGAAGGCGCTGATTCCGTGCGCGCCCTGCTCGATCGTTCCGGTTCGCGCCATCACCAGAATCGTGTCCGCCCACGATGCAAACGAAATGGAGGTTTTCTCGCCATCGAGTATGTAGCTGTCGCCCTCGCGGCGCGCGCTGAGCTTGACGTGTGCGGCATCGGACCCGCCCGCCGGTTCCGTCACGCCCAGCGCCGGCACGATTTCGCCGCTGCATATCGCCGGGAGATAGGTGCCCTTCTGGCGTTCGTCGCCGCGCGCGGCGATTATCGCGCCGACCAACGCCGACAGCAAAAGGACGTACGCGGCGTTGAAATCGCAGCGCCCGAGTTCCTCGAAGGCGATACCGAGCGAAACGTAATCGAGCGCCTGGCCGCCGTATTGAGGCTCGACCATCGGCGCGAGCAAGCCCATCTCGCCGAGCTTGGTCACCACGCTGCGCGGCAGGTCCTCTTCGCGATCGCGATCGGCATAGTGAGGCAGCAGTTCGCGGCGGGCGAAGTCGGCCAGCGTGTCGCGCAGCAGTTGCTGATCCTGATTGAAGGAAAAATCCATCGTGATTCTCCGAAACCGTTACCGATACACGCTTGAAATCCGTGAGATGTAGACGGCGGCCTCAGCCGGATGAGTTCTCGTGCGCGCCGTACTTCCAATCAATCATGAATTCGAGTAAGCCCAATCATTTCTCTTTAACCGCGCTGGCACTCGCGGGATGCAGCGGATGGCGCCGGAAGAAATCGAGCATCGCTCCAGTCCACGGCCGCGGCCAGCGCAGATGATGCGTCATTCCGATCATTGCGGCGAATGGATTTCGCACCCCGCCGTCGGGGTCGCTGCCGCATATCGCGCTGCATTCAGCCGTCGCGCGCTGATTGCGATCGATGATCGTATCGGAAACGCTGCCGCCAAGGTTTGTTAGTTGCTTCTTGAGCAGCAACGCATTCGGGCAAATTCCGCCGATATCGCAGCTATTATGCACCTGGTAAGTTGGCACTTTGGGATTAGTCAGCTGGATCTGGCGATAATCGGCGGGCGTGCTCGCCACCGGATCCTGCGGACATGGATCGGGGCGCAACCTGAACGGATTGGCGGCCGAGTAGACTCCGACCGCCGCAATCCCCGGACGGTTCAAACCGTAGAGGTAGGCCATCGCGCCCCCGTTGGACCATCCGGTGAGATAGATGCGGTTGCGATCGACCTTGCCGGTAGCCTCGACCGCCGCGATGAAGTGATCGATCGTCTCCGCGTCGACGTTTTCCGGATAGGTCTTGCCCGCGGCCTGGGTCGCTCCCGCCTGGTTGAACTGCCGATACCAGTTGTCCCAACCGGTGCCGCTGCGCTCGGGTGCCCGATAGTAATGCGAAGTATTGCGGCCCTGAGGCGCCAGCAGGACGAAACCCGGCCGTGCCGGATCGTCGCTGACGTTTGCCGTCTTGAGAAAGTCCAGCAGGTTAGTGTAGCTGTGCACGCTATCCGCGTTGGCCAGCGACGGGTGCAGGTAGACGATCAACGGTAGTGGCTTCGACGCCGATGCCCCCGACGGTTCGTACAGGCATGCGTAGCGCGCAGTGCCGTCGGAATCTTTCCACGGCCCTATCGTCGTGCCGTCTGGGCACTTGGGTACGACGGTGGCGATCAGCTTCGCGGGCGGATTACCGAATGGGCCGCAGGCCTGCTTTGCTGAGTCCGCAGTCGAATCGCATGCGGCCATGATCACGAGTAAAATCGCGGCGGCGATGATCACCATCAAGGCTCGTCCAAATACCATCGACTCGCGACCGCAGGGCTCCGCTTCGATACGCCTACTGTGGCCCGCTCTCCGTTATCGGCGTCGCCTGCTGTAGCGTATTCGTCACCGGAATGTCGGTGGGGAGATTCGAGGGAAGATTCGAGAGAGTGCCGGCACTGGCGTCGCCCTCAGGCACTTCGATCTGCTGCGAATCGGTCTCGCCGTTGTCGTCGCTGCGGTGCGAATCTTCGTCGTCTGGATCTTGGCCGTTCTTCGCCGCCTCTTCTTCCTGATGCTTGAGCAGCGTCCGCCCGACCTCGGCCTGATTCGCATGCGCCTTGAATCCGACGTTATGCGCAAGATTGGAGCGATCTGTAACGCTCATCGTGAGCCATAATTGACTCGCTTCCGCGCCATCGCCACGATTCAGCGCGTCCATGAATTTCTGCTGCTGCGGTTCGCCATGATGAAAGAATGAGCATCCAGAAGCGCAAAGGGCCATGACGCAAAACGCTGCAATGGCGATGCTTTGACTCATCAAGGCGCCATCTGAGCAAGCAATGGCGATTTCGATTTGAGTTTGTTTTGCAATTTTTACGGCGCAACGACCGACCCGCGAGGCGCTCGCGAGTTCTCCACGATCAACTCTATGGGCAAGCGCGTCCGCCGATCAATTGGCTGTCGCTTGGGAATGAGAGCCTTCGCGAATCCCGACGACAAGTCGGTCGGTAATTCGTCCGCTCAATATATCACAACGCCGCGAATCGACTTGCCCTGATGCATCAGGTCGAAGCCCTCGTTGATTCGATCGAGCGGCATCGTATGCGTGATGAGGTCATCGATATTGATGCTTCCGTTCATGTACCACTCGACGATTTTCGGCACATCGCGGCGGCTTTTGGCTCCGCCAAACGCGGTGCCCTTCCAGGTGCGTCCGGTGACGAGTTGAAACGGCCGCGTCGAAATCTCCTCACCCGCGCCGGCGACGCCGATTATCACGCAGGTGCCCCAGCCACGCTGACAGCACTCCAGCGCCTGGCGCATCAGCTTGACGTTGCCGACGCACTCGAAGGAAAAATCCGCGCCGCCCTTGGTCAGATCGACTATGTAGGGCACGAGGTCGCCGCGCACCTCGGCGGGATTCACGAAGTGCGTCATGCCGAATTTTTCAGCGATAGCTTGGCGCGCCGGGTTCAGATCGACTCCGACGATCATCGAGGCGCCTGCCAGCCGCGCACCTTGTACCACATTGAGGCCGATGCCGCCGAGTCCGAACACGACGACGCGATCACCCACCTGTACTTTCGCCGTATTGATCACTGCACCAATTCCGGTGGTCACGCCGCAGCCGATGTAGCAGACCTTGTCGAAGGGTGCGTCGTCGCGGATTTTCGCCAGCGCGATCTCGGGCACGACCGTAAAATTCGCGAAGGTCGAAGTGCCCATGTAGTGATGAATGGGCTTGCCACCACTCGAGAAGCGGCTGGTTCCGTCGGGCATCAGGCCGCGCCCCTGGGTCTCGCGAATCGCGGTGCAGAGGTTGGTGCGCCCCGACAGGCACGACGGGCAATTGCGGCATTCCGGAATGTACAGCGGAATCACGTGATCGCCGGCCTTGAGCGTGGTCACCCCCGGTCCCGCTTCAACGACCACACCGGCGCCCTCGTGCCCCATGATCGATGGGAACAGGCCTTCGGGGTCTTTGCCCGAAAGCGTGAAGGCGTCGGTATGACAAATGCCGGTCGCCTTGATCTCGATCAGTGCCTCGCCCGCTTTAGGACCGTCGAGATCGACCTGGGTTATTTCCAGCGGCATTCCCGCCGCGCGCGCCACCGCCGCTCTAACTTTCATTTGCTTCGATGTCCCGGAAATTCGAAGGCCGCACCGTGATTAATTCTCGACACTGTTTTTCGCCGCCGTCCGTTGTAGATACGAGGTTTCTCGTGCTCTCGAACCAGTTCCCGCCATACGAGTTAGTTAGCCCTTTTCGCGACGCGTTATGGAACCGGCGCTCTGTGATTCAGCTACGCGCGCAGGATCATGACGCCATCGCGCACCGCGCGTCCGCCTTCGCTACTGAGCGCTTCGAAGAAGATCGCGTCGCGTCCATCGTTGATGCGCTCGCGCGCGATCACCCGCAGCGACAGCTCCGAGGGCATGAAGACCATCGCGCCGAAGCGAGCGTAAATCTCGGCGACGCGCTCGGGATCGCCGGCACATTCGATAGCGATTATCTGCGAGACCGCCAGCGCGAGCGTCGCCGTCCCATGCAACATAATTGCGGGCAGTCCCGCCGCGGCGGCAACTTTCGCATCGGTATGAATCGGATTCCAGATGCGCGCGCACTCGGTATAGATGTGCGCGGCGCCCGCCGACACTGTAATGCGCTTTTCCGCTCGCGGCCGGGCCGGTGCTGTCTTGAGAGCGGGCGCAATCGGCATCGTCGCAGGCCGTTCATCCCCGGAGATCTCGACTTGCCGATAGATGTTCCCGGTGTAAGTTGTGCAAACCGCCGCACCCTTATCGTCGACGGTCTCGAACCGCGTGGCTTCGAAAGCGCCGGGCTTGCGCGTTTCAATTCCCGCGATAACCGCGCGCGTCGTCACCCGGATCGGCGGCCGCAGCGTGCGATGAATGATCGTGTGATGAGTCGCATGGACGCCACGCGCGGCCTCGGCCGGCAACAGCTTTCCCCCGCGATGTTTCGCGCGCAACGCGAGCGCGGCCGGCCATTCCAGGCAGACCGGGAACAGCGGATGCGCGATCACGCCTTCGGCACGGCGAGTGTCGATATAACAGTCAAGCATGTCGCCGAGGCCCGCCGCATAGGACATCGTCCAGCGTTCATCGACTTCGTGCACAAGCGGCTCGGCCGCGGTTCCAACCAACGATGCGTCCAGTGGCATGAGCTAGTAATTAACCTCCCGCCTCGTTCAGGTCCAACGGTGCCACGCGCTATCGCGGCTTACTCGTCGCCGCTGTCGTCGCCGTTCGTGGCGTCACCGTTGGACGCTTCTTCCTCGTCGGTGCCTTCGGCCAGCCGCGCAACTGCGCGTACCCGCTCGCCCTCGTCGAGCCTCACCAGATGCACGCCCTGCGCATTGCGGCCGGTAATTCGCACCTGTTTCGCCGCGAGCCGGATGACCTGGCCACGATCTGTGATCAGTACCACCGTGTCGTCCGAGCCGACCTGCCGCACGTTGACCACCTTGCCGGTCCGCTCGGTCACATTCATGGTGATGACACCCTTGCCGCCGCGATGCGTCAGGCGATATTCGGCCGCCTCCGTGCGTTTGCCGAAGCCGCGTTCCGAAACCGTTAGCAGGGTCTCGTCCTCGCGCGCGACCGCGATCGAGACCACCTCGTCGGACATCTCTCCGGTTTTCTTGTCCTTTTCGAGTTCCATCCCGAGGTTGCCGTAGGTCCCGCGCCCCATCGGACGGAGTTCTTCTTCCTTGAAGCGAATCGCCTGGCCCTCGCGCGTTGACAGTACGATGTGCTGGTCGCCGTCGGTGATCCTGACACCGATCAATCGGTCATTATCTTCGAGGTTGATCGCGATAATTCCATTCGTGCGGATATTCCCGAACTGGTCGAGTTCGGTTTTCTTCACGAGCCCGCGCCGCGTCGCGAAGAACACGTACTTGCCCTTGGTATCTTTGGGCACGGGCAGGAACGCCGAGAGCGTTTCGTCGTTGGCGAGACTCAGCAGATTCGCAATCGAGCGGCCGCGTGCGGAGCGGCTACCCTCAGGCAACTCGTAGGCTTTTTTCTCGTAGACCTTGCCGGCGTTGGTAAAGAACAGCAGCCGGTCGTGCGTGCCGACCGCGACCAGATGCTCGACAAGATCCTCTGCGCTGGTACTCGCGCCGATTTTGCCGCGACCGCCGCGCCGCTGCATCCGATAGACCGAGACCGGCGTGCGCTTGATATAACCGCCGTGGGTGACGGTGACGAGCACGTCCTCTTCGACGATCAGATCCTCGATCGAGAAGTCGCCTTCGGCCTCGATGATCTGGGTGCGCCGTTCGTCGGCGAATTCCTTGCGGATGTCGGTGAGCTCTTCCGCAATCAGCCGCATCTGTTCGCTCTCGTCGCCGAGAATATGCTGCAGGCGCGCGATGGTCTCCTGCACCTCCTTGTGTTCCGCCTCGATCTTGCCCTGCTCGAGCGAGGTCAGCCGCCGCAACGTCAGATCGAGGATCGCCTGCGCCTGAACCTGCGTCAGCGAAAACTGGCTCATCAGGCCGGTCCGTGCGGATTCTGCATCTGCCGAAGCGCGGATCAGCTTGATCACCGCATCGAGATTGTTGAGCGCGATCAGCAAGCCGTCGAGTACGTGCAGGCGGGCCTCGGCCTGACGCAACTCGAACTGCGACCGCCGGATAATCACGCGCTGCCGATGACGCAAAAATTCCAGCAGCATCTCGCGCAGGTTGAGTTCGCGCGGCCGCCCCTCATGGATCGCCAGCATGATCAGCCCGTAGCTCTCCTGCATCTGGGTGAGCTTGTAGAGCTGGTTGAGCACGATCTTGGGCTCGGCGTCGCGCTTGAGTTCGACCACGATCCGCATGCCGTCGCGATCCGATTCGTCGCGCAGGTCGCTGATCCCTTCGATGCGCTTTTCGTTGACGAGGTCCGCGATACGCTCGATCAGGCGGGTCTTGTTCACCTGGTAGGGGATCTCGCGAACGATGATCGAGGCTTTAGAGGTGCGCTTGTCGGTTTCGATCACCGCCTTCGCACGCATCGTCAGGATTCCGCGCCCGTTGAGGTAGGCCTGCCGCGTCACTTCGCGTCCGAGTAACTGGCCACCGGTCGGGAAATCAGGGCCCGGAATAATGTCGAGCAACTGCTCTATCGAGAGGTCGGGATTCTCAATCAACTGGAGCAATGCGTCGCAGACTTCGCCGAGATTATGCGGCGGGATATTCGTCGCCATCCCGACCGCGATACCGTCGGAGCCGTTGATCAGCAGGTTCGGAATCTGCGCGGGCAGGAACTCCGGCTCCTGTTGCGAGCCGTCGAAATTATCGACGAAATCGACCGTGTCCTTGTCGATATCCGCGAGCATCCGCTCGGCCAGCCGCGTCAGCCGGCATTCGGTATAGCGGTAGGCGGCGGGCGGGTCGCCGTCGATCGAGCCGAAATTGCCCTGCCCGTCGATCAGCGGGTAGCGCATGCTGAAGGTCTGCGCCATGCGCACCAGCGAGTCGTAGACGGCGCTGTCGCCGTGCGGATGGTAGCGCTTGAGCACTTCGCCGACGACGCCGGCGCACTTCGAATAGCGGCGCGACGAGAGCAGACCTTCGCGGAACATCGCGTAGAGGATTCGCCGATGGACGGGTTTGAGGCCGTCGCGCACGTCGGGCAGGGCGCGGCCGATATTCACCGACATCGCGTAGTCCAGGTAGGACTGCCGCATGTCGTCTTCGATATTCAGCCGCGCCGGTTCGTTGCGTATCGGTTCGTTACCGTTGGGGGAGTCGGGCATTTAATTCCACTTCTATCGCTCGAGAATCGATATTGTTCTTAGTAATACGCGCTTAGTAGATATTGTGCTTAGTAGATATTGTGCTTAAGAGGGTGTGGTCGATCGGTCCATCCTGTCGTTACTTCTGATTGACACGTCTGGTTAACAAAGGGTGCAGACATTCAAATCATTACTTTCTGGTTGACAAGAGTGCAGACATTCAAATCATTACTTTCTGGTTGACAAAAGGAGAGACATTTTAAAAATTCCCTCTCCCTGACCAGGGAGAGGGTTAGGGTGAGGGTTTATTCAACTCCGCGTATATGGCTTCCAATATTCCGTCGATATTCTCCGCAACCTCAGTATTCCAAAAGCGTATTACTCTGTAACCTGACTCTTCGAGCTTGGCCGTCCGCTCGTTGTCGTATGGCGCTTGCTCGATATGCTGCCCGCCGTCCAGCTCGACGATCAGCTTTTTCTCCGGGCAGCACAGATCAGCGATGTAACCTTTGACTGGGAATTGACGACGAAACTTGAACTCGCCGAATTGTCGTCCCCGCAAACGCCTCCACAACTTTGCCTCGACCGGTGTCTGCTCGTGCCGGAGGTAGCGCGCATATTGATGCAGAAGTTGTTTCTTCCGCAATAAACCCTCACCGGCGCATCGCCGCTCCGCGCCTTGCGCCGACCTCTCCCTGGTCAGGGAGAGGTTATTGTGATCAGTCGTCCCAAAAATATTCGAAAACTTCGTTAGGAGTGTGCACGACAAACCCATCAGCCGGGTCGGCCATTTTACTAACCTTCAAATATCGAGGTTGCGGACGTTCAGCGCGTTCTCCTCGATAAACTGGCGGCGCGGTTCCACCTGATCGCCCATTAGACGCGTGAAGATTTCTTCCGCTTCTTCTTGCGATCCGACTTCCATTCGCAACATCAAGCGCTTCTCCGGGTTCATCGTGGTCTCCCAAAGCTGATCGGGATTCATCTCACCCAGCCCCTTGTAGCGCTGAATCTCGACGCCCTTCTGACCCGCTGCGACTACCGCATCGGCGACCGCCTTGAGCGTGTCCACAGTACGCTCATCGTCACCCGTCCTGATTTTGTAGGGCTCCTTGTAGGTTTCGAGGTCGGCGGTGCGCCCGCGGATCTCGCGCAGCTCACCGCTATGGAACAGCGTCAGGTCAACCACCGTCGGCGCCGTCGCCCCGTTCTTTTCATGGGAGAATATCGCCTTGAAGGTCGCCTCCTCGTCATCGACGATTCGCGCGCGCGCCAGATTCGCTTGCGGCGGATTATTGCCTAGCAAATTATTGCGTATTTGATCCGCCGCTTTCTGGAGCGCGTCGCGATCGCGGAAGGTTTCCGCGCCGATCGATTTCTCGGTAACCATCGCGGCGACTGCTCTGACAATCGCGCGCTCCTTGGAACGCCGTTCGAGGTTCTCGAACATGCGCTCGTGATGGAGCAGCTTGCGCACCAATGCTTTCAGCGGGGCACCCTTGAGGTCGCGCGCTTCCTTGCCAGTACCGGTCACGAAGGTCACGGCCTCGGCGCCGAGATCGGTAAGGTAATCCTCGAGCGCGGCTTCGTCCTTGAGGTAGCGTTCGGTCTTGCCCTTTTTGGCGCGAAACAGCGGCGGCTGCGCGACGTGTAGATAGCCGCCTTCGATAATCTCGGGGAACTGGCGGAAGAAAAACGTCAGCAGCAGCGTGCGGATATGCGATCCGTCGACGTCGGCGTCGGTCATGATCACGATGGTGTGGTAGCGCAGCTTGGCGACGTCCTTTTCGTCACCGATGCCCATCCCGAGCGCCGTGATCATCGTGCGCAACTCCACCGACGAGAGCACCTTGTCGATGCGCGCGCGCTCGACGTTCAGAATTTTCCCGCGCAGCGGCAGAATCGCCTGCACGCGGCGGTCGCGGCCCTGCTTGGCCGAGCCGCCTGCCGAATCGCCCTCGACGATGAACAGCTCGCTGCGCGCCGGGTCGCGCTCCTGGCAGTCTGCGAGCTTGCCCGGCAGCGACCCCGAATCGAGTGCGCCCTTGCGCCGCACGAGATCTTTGGCCTTGCGCGCGGCCTCGCGCGCCGTCGCCGCGTCGATCGCGCGCATGATGATCCGCTTGGCTACGCCCGGAGTCTTCTCGAAATGCTCACCTAATTTTTCGTTGACCAGGCCCGAAACCAGCCCCTCGACCTCGGAGTTGCCGAGCTTGGTCTTGGTCTGCCCTTCGAACTGCGGCTCGGGAATCTTTACGCTCACGACTGCGACCAGACCCTCGCGAGTGTCGTCGCCCTCGAGCCGTAAATCCTTGCTTTTGGCGAATAGATTATTCTTGCTCGCGTAGCTGTTGAGGGTGCGCGTCAGCGCCGACTTCAGACCCGACAGATGTGTCCCGCCCTCGACCGTGTGGATATTATTGGCGTATGCGAAAATGGTTTCGTGGAAGGAGTCGGTCCATTGCAGCGCGACCTCGACGTCAATACCTTCGCGCACACCCTTGAAAAAAATCACGTCGTGCAGCGCGACGCTGCCCTTGCTCACCGACTCGACGAACTCTGCGATGCCGCCTTCGTAATGGAACTCCTCGTCCTTGCCGGTGCGCTCGTCCTTCAGCCGAATTTTGAGGCCCGCGTTGAGGTAGGCCATTTCGCGCAGATACCGCGCGATGATTTCGTGCTTGAAGACGATCTCTTTGAAAATCGTCGGGTCCGGCGAAAAGGTGGTCTTGGTGCCCGAGCTTTTGGTCGCTCCGCGCTCCTCGACCTTATGCATGGGCGCGCCCTGCTGGTAGTCCTGGAAGTAAATTTTGCCGTTCTTGCGAACCTCCACTTCGAACTCCGCGCTGAGCGCGTTGACCACCGATGCGCCGACGCCGTGCAGACCGCCCGAGACCTTATACGCCCCGCGGTCGAACTTGCCGCCCGCATGCAAGACCGTGTGCACCACTTCGAGCGTGTCGCGCTTTTCTGTCGGATGAGGCCCAACCGGAATTCCGCGGCCATTGTCCTCGACCGAAATTCGATCGTCGCTCAGAATTACGACATTGATCTCAGTGCAGAAACCGGCGAGCGCTTCATCCACCGAATTGTCGACAATCTCCGATACCAGGTGATGAAGACCGCGCTCGGCCGTGTCGCCGATATACATGCCGGGGCGTTTGCGAACCGCCTCCAGACCCTCAAGAACCCTGATGGATTCGGCGCCATAGCCATCGGAACTTTGTTTATTTGCCATAGGAAAAGACGGACCTGAACTGACTTCCCAACCGCCCCCAACTGTGTATTTATTCTACGCGGCCAGTGGTGCGGAGTAAAGAATGCGTCTGCAGGTTCTCAAACACTATTTGGAAAGCTCCTTGGAAATGCTAGAAAACGCTGAATTTTCGGCCCGAATTTTGTTTGAATGTCATTGCTTACCCCGGGCTGATTAGAACAATACTTATCCAATCAAATAGAACGAGGTTTTCTGGACGTAGCAGGGTCCGAGAGGGCTCCCGCCCATGCCCCATCCAGACTTTATTTGAAATCGCGTAAGTCTCTCAGGAACTCAGCCGGTCCGAGGTAGCCGACGTGATGTTTGCGGGTAGTGCCATTAGCGTCGATAAACACCGTGGTCGGAACGCCTTCGACGTTAAATTGTTTGATGATCGCCTGGTTGGCGGAGTTATCCGCCGTAAGGTTCGCTCGCAGGCGCACGAATGGAGCGGCCTCGCGCACCACCTTCGGATCGACAAAGGTTGTCCGCTCCATCTCACGGCACGGGACGCACCAATCGGCGCTGAAATCGATCACGATTGGCTTGTGTTCGGATCTGGCCTCCTGGAGCAGCGCGGGATCGAAGGTCTCGAACGCGAGTTGCGGGATCGTACGGCCGCTCTGCACCAGCAGATAGATCAGCGCCGCCGCCGAGACCAGGCCAATCATGTATCGAATCAGCCGGAACGGACGCCAACTGCGGCCGGCCGGCGAGACGAAACCGAGGACAATACCCGCCGCGGCAGCGTAGTACGGCAAGCCGCGCGTGATGAGGCGATTGGGCACAATCGGATCGAGAAAATAGAGCGCGAGGCCCACCAGGATGAAGCCGAAAAGCTGCTCGATCCACGCAAGCCATTCTCCGGATCGCGGAAGCCTGCGAATGCTGCCCGCTGCGAGTGCGAGAGCGATGTAGGGGAGTCCGAGTCCGATCGCGAGCGTGAAAAAGAGCACGAAGCCAAACACCGCGCTCTGGCTTCTCTGAACCATCAGAAGCAACCCCAGCACGATCGGACCAATGCACGGCGCAGCCACGACGCCCATCCCGAATCCCATCAGTAGTGCACCAAAATAGCCCGGCCGCGCCACCCCGGCCCGCTGCATGATCCAATGCGGCGGCTGCAGCACGAACAACCCGAAGCTAGACGCCGCGAGCGTCAGCAGCATTGCCGCGATCACCACCAGCACGTAAGGATTCTGCAGTGCCGCCCCGAAGAGGCCACCCGACAGTGCGACCGCAACGCCCACGCCGGAAAACATCAAGGCGATGCCGAGAACATACAGGCTCGCGAGCAGAATTACTTTGCGCGGCGCGCCGTTCTCGTTGCCGAAGTACGCGATCGTCACTCCGATGAGCGGATAGACGCACGGCGTCAGGTTGAGTGCGAGGCCGCCCAGCAGCACGACCAGCAAACCGATGAAGTAGCCATGCGTCGCGAATATATCCGCAATCGCCGTTTCGGAAGACGCGAGGCCACCACCGGCTATCGTGACGACGCCGGCGGGATTTGGGGTCGCCTCGAGCGCTGAGCCGGCATGCACTAGCGTCAGCATGACCACGACTAGCGCAATCACGACGGTGCATCGGCCCGCATAGTGCGAACGCTGCGAAGACTCGCCGCGGGACCTCAATCGCATTTTGTCAACCGCAAGCAAATCACCGAATAACTACTTCGAAGGTTGTTGCAATTAGCGTGAAGGCTCCGAACAGATCGCTGGGACGGGTCCGATCGCGCGTCGACGGCGCCGCCGTCTGCTGACGTCAACGCGCTCGCCGTTCCGCACAAAGCCGCGCGGCCTCCCAGGCTAACCGTCGAGCGGTTCGCCACCGTTGGTCGAGAGCGGGGCGCTGTCTACGATCTCAAGGCCGTAACCTGGCAGATTCGCGAGCCGCGGGGGCCGGTCGGTCAGCAGGATCATCTTGCGCACGCCCACGTCGCGCAGGATTTGCGCGCCGATGCCGTAATCGCGGAAGTCGGCCTCTGGTGCGTTCAAGCGCGTGCTTGCCTGGCGCACGATACGGCGTGTGCCGCTATCGATATCGTTAGCGATGGTGTCGGATTCGCGCTTCAAATAAAGGATAACGCCCTGACCGGCGCTGGCGATCAGCTCCATCGCGGAATGTAGCAGGGCGCGGGTGTTGCGCTTGGTGTATCCAAAAACGTCGCCGGGCAGGTACTCGCGATGCGCCCGCACGAGCACCGGTCGCTCAGGAGAGATGGCGCCCATCAGAAGTACCAGGTGCTCGCTCTGGTCCACGCGGTTGCGATACACGCGCGCACGAAACTCGCCGAAATCGGTGGGCATACGCGCCTCGGCAATGAGCTGGACCATGGTTTCGTTGCGCAGACGGTACTCGATAATGTCGGCGACGGTGACGATCTTGAGGCCGTGGATGCGCGCGATTTCGATCAGGTCGTCGCGTCGCGCCATGGTGCCGTCTTCCTTCAGGATTTCGCAGATGACCCCGGCCGGTTTTAGCCCCGCGAGACGTGCGAGGTCGACTGCGCCCTCGGTCTGTCCGGTGCGCACGAGCACTCCGCCGTCGCGGGCGCGCAGCGGATAGACATAGCCGGGCGTGATGAACTCGGCGCCGTTAGCGTCCTCGCGTACCGCCTGCAGAATGGTAGTTGCGCGATCCTGCGCCGAGATTCCCGAGCCGGCCGCGCGCCGCGCGGTAATCGGAGTCGTAAAGGCGGTGCCGAGCGGCGCCTGGTTATCGCCTACCATCATGCTGAGGCCAAGCTGTTCGATTCGTTCGGCAGCCATTGGCAGACAGATCAATCCACGGCCAAACTTCGCCATGAAGTTGATTGCCTCGGGCGAGGCCTTTTCCGCCGCCATGCAGAAGTCGCCCTCATTTTCGCGGTTTTCATCATCCATCAGGATGATCATGCGGCCGCGGCGGGTCTCCTCGAGGGCTTCTTCGATCGAGATGAAAGGTGCCCGGGGCGAATGAGTGCGGGGCGTGATTTCGCCGAACATAGTAATTGTCCTCGCGGCGGACAGTCTGCGCGCGGCAGAGCTCGGCCCAACGCTTCTTCAGTATCCAGTCTACCTCTCGATTCTACCCCAGCGGCGGGTCCGCCGTGAACCCCTCCGCGTGGCCGGGCCGACGTTCTTGCTTTAGCGACGCCCACGGCTTGCACGCCGATTATTGCATCTGCGCAAATGTCCAGCGACCGTGGGGCCGGACCGGCGCGAATATCCAACGCACGCTCGCGCTTCGCCGTGCGGTCTGCAAGACTAAGGCTTCCTGTCATGTCTGATGAAGTAATGGAGACCGCGCCGGCTGCGGGGCCGTCGAGCCCGGTCGCGCCGCCAAGCCCGGTCGCTGCACCCCGCGGATTGCCCGGGGCCTTTCGAGCCCTGCGCCACCGTAACTTCCAGCTGTACTTCGCGGGCCAACTCACTTCGCTCACCGGGACCTGGATGCAGTCCGTGGCGCAAGCCTGGCTGGTGCTGAAGCTGACTAACTCGTCGCTGATGCTCGGCGTCGTCACCTTTGCGAATTACCTTCCAATACTGCTGGTCGCGCTGTTCGCTGGCGTGATCGTCGATCATGTCGATCGCCGCCGCCTGATAGTCGTCTCACAGATGCTCATGATGCTGAGCGCGTTCGTGCTGTCCGCGTTGACCTGGACCGGAGTGGTGCGTGTCGAGCACGTCATCATCCTGGCGGCCTTCAACGGCGTCGTCAGCTCGTTCGATATGCCCGGCCGCCAGGCCTTCGTGGTCGAGATGGTCGGAATAGAAGATCTGCCCAACGCGATCGCGCTCAATTCGATGATGTTCAATGGCGCGCGCACGATCGGTCCCGCGCTCGCGGGCTTCCTGATTTACCTGGTCGGCACTGCGACCTGCTTCTTTCTAAACGGGGTCAGCTACCTTGCGGTGATCTGGAGCCTGCTCGCGATGAGGCTGCCGCGCCACACGGCAGCGACCGTCGGCGTGAACATGTTGCGGCGCGTGCGCGAGGGCATGACCTACGTCTGGGAACATCGGCCGAGCTATTACCTGCTGCTGGTGGTCGCGATAAATAGCGGCCTGGGTATGCAATACAACGTGCTGATGCCGGTTTTCGCGCAGAACATTCTGCACGCCGGACCGCAAGGTTACGGCGTCCTGATGGGAGCGCAGGGCGTTGGCGCGGTGATCGGCGCGGTCGCCTTGGCGTGGCGATCGGGAACGCCCCGCGGCTTGCGTCAGAGCCTTACCGCGGGCCTCTTTCTGACGGCAATCGCGATCATTGCCTTTGGCCTTTCTTCCTCGATGACGTTCTCGCTGATCGCGCAATTGTTCATCGGGGCGGGCCTGATCAACTACATGGCGACCACCAACACGATGTTGCAACTCTTCGTTTCGGACGAGTTGCGCGGACGCGTGATGAGCTTCTACACCATGTCCTTCATAGGAATTGCGCCGCTCGGCGCATTGATGGTGGGCTATATCGGTGAACATCTGGGGGCGCAGGACGCCGTGATCATCTGCGGCGCGCTCTCGCTCGGCTGCGCGCTGCTGTTGCTGACCCGTCTCGACCTGATTCGAAGGGCGCAGGAGGAGGCGGCGTCCGCATGAACTGCCGCGGCGCGCGGGAGAGGTGAGAGCGAGGAAATAGGTCAAGGAACATGGAACCTAATAGTTTTTCGGACACTGAAACCTCACGAGGTTTCAAGCAGCCCAACAGTCTTGACCTGACTTTTAGGACTGGACGTCCCATTTGATTAAAGATGCGGCCTGCGCCCTGATGCTTGTGGCGCCTCCGAAAGCGGAAGCCGCGCACTATCCTTGGTGCTGTCACGATCTATAATCGCCAGTCATGGCGGCGCGCAGGAAAAATCAGAGTCGGCAGGCGAGCGGTGGACGATTCCAGGTCCTCCGCATGCTGCCCTCGATCGACGAATGCCAGCGCGCTGCGATGCGCGACCCTGCGCTGAGCGGCTTCGCCCACGGCTACCTGCGGCTTCTGCTGCGGCGGGCGCAGGCGGGGCTCAGGACGGCGCTCATGGCGGGGGAGGGTACCGATACCCCCGCGCTCGCGTCGGCAGAAGGTGGCACCGCTCCGGATGACGGTGGCGCCAAACCTGCGCTGGTCCCGGCTGACAGCGACGTCATACCGCCGGTAGCGGGGGACGGTGGCGATGGATGGACGCGCGAGGCGCTGGTCGATGAGATCGTGCGCATCGCGAACGCCGCGGCTGCCGCCGATGAGCCGGCGCTGAGGACGGTGATCAACGCGACCGGGGTAGTCTTGCATACGAATCTCGGGCGCGCGTTGTTGGCGGAGCCGGCGATCGAGGCGATCGCGAGCGCAGCGCGGTCGCCAGTGAATCTCGAGTACGATCTCGAAAGTGGCGGGCGCGGCGATCGCGATGCGCTCGTCGAAGAGGAACTGTGCGCATTGACCGGCGCCGAGGCCGCGACGGTGGTCAATAACAATGCCGCGGCCGTGCTGCTAGCGCTCAACTCTATCGCAGACGGGCGTGAGGTAATCGTCTCGCGCGGTGAGCTTATCGAGATCGGCGGCTCCTTTAGAATTCCGGACGTGATGGGCCGCAGCGGTGCGCGTCTGCGCGAAGTCGGCACCACCAACCGGACCCATCCGAGCGATTATGTCACGGCGATCGGCCGGGATACCGCGATGCTGCTCAAGGTGCATCCGTCGAACTATCGCATCGTGGGCTTCACCGCCGAGGTCAGCATTGCCGAGATGGTCCAAATCGGCAATGCGCACAATCTGCCCGTGATGGAAGACCTTGGGTCGGGGGCGTTGATCGACATGGCGCTCTATGGCTTGCCGCGCGAGCCGATAGTAGCTGCGCGGGTCGCGGCGGGGACGGGGCTGGTGACGTTTTCCGGCGACAAGCTGCTGGGTGGTCCGCAAGCGGGTTTGATTGTCGGGCGGCGCGACCTGGTTGAGCGGCTCAAGGCCAATCCGCTGCGGAGGGCACTGCGCTGCGACAAGCTGACCTTGGCCGCACTGGCGGCGACGCTCAGGCTTTATCTGCGAAGCTCCGAGCTCGAGGCCGTATTACCTACATTGAGGTTGTTGCGGCGCACTCCGGCGGAATTGGAAAGCGTCGCGATCCGGGCGCGTGAGATCCTGCACGGGATCTTGCATAAGCTTCAGGCCGAGCGGCTCGGTGGAGACTTCACGATCGAGGTGGTCGTGTCGGCTTCCGAGATCGGATCGGGCGCTCTGCCGACCGCAGCGATCGAATCGCGGGCGCTCAGAATCACTCATCGGGAACATTCGCCGGATGCGATCGCGGCGCTGTTTCGCCACGCCCGCCCGCCGGTGATCGGGCGCATTACGGACGGTGCCTTTCATCTCGACCTGCGCACGGTCGAGGATCCAGCCGCGCTGGCAGTCGCGCTTCCACGCCGGAGCTTTCCGTCGGCGCTTGCCAAATGACCGCGTGCGGAGATAGATCGGCTCTGGCACCATCCGTTTTGGGGCGTGGAGGATCCGATGCCGAATAAGACCTATAAGATTATCGAAGTGGTTGGCGTTTCCAGCGAGAGCATTCAAGATGCGGTTCGCAACGCTATGACCAAAGCGAACGAGACCTTGCGCAATGTCGATTGGTTCGAAGTGCAGAACATCCGCGGCGTAGTCGATGGCGGCAAGCTCGAGTTCCAGGTCGCAGTACGCATCGGATTTCGCCTCGAGGGTGACCCGGTGGTGTGACCGTCAGCCGAGTGCATTGATCGATTTCACCCGCAACCCATTGTTTCGTGGCTACCGGATTGGCGTACTGGACACGGGACGGGCGCTGTCGAGAGTAGCTCGGGTGGATTGAATTGCTTCCGAGTAAGGCACGCAGTGAAACGCCATCGAAGGATTTCCCCGCAAAATTATGGTGGAGATGTTTCACGTGAAACATTTTCGCGAAGCGTTTGCGGGGAAGTGTTTGGCGATTGTAACGGACTTGACACCACGACCGAAATGGGTGTAAAGTCAGTTCATGATCAGCCTTCGCGAGATTCATCAGAAGTACGACACCCAAGAAGCCTGCATGGCGCTGCTCGTCGAAATGCGCTGGCCTGATGGCGTTCGATGCGTGCGGTGCGGCAACGAAAGGGTGTTCAAAATCCCGCGTCGTAATTGGACGTGGGTCTGCAAGAGCGGCAAGGAAACCGTGAGCGAGGATACCGGCCTTGTGTCGGTCTGCCACAAGAAAAACGGCTATCGCTTCTCCGCTCTGGTGGGCACGGTATTCGAGAACACCAATTATCCGGTGCCCGTCTGGTTCGAGGTCATCTATCTGATCTGCCAGAGCAAGAAGGGTATTAGCGCTCTGCAAGTCCAGCGCATGCTGCAAGAGGACGGCAGGCCAACCGCATACAAAACGGCTTTCTATATCTGCCATCGCGTGCGAGCGATGCTCGGCAACGATAACGCCAAATTGACGGGCGAAGTCGAGATTGACGAAACGTTCCTTGGCGGCAAGCAGAAGAACCGCCACGCAAATGTGCGGGCGAAGTATCGCGGCGGCGGCGCTGCCCATACCGGCAAAACGACCGTCATTGGCGCTATCGCTCGCAAGGGCAATGTTGTCTGCAAGATGATTGAGAACACCAGCGCCGACACTTTGGCCGAATTTGTTGAAACCACGGTCGCGGATAAGGTCAGCCTGATCGCAACCGACGAATACAGCGGCTATCGCGATTTGAAGTATTTCTATCCCCACGAAACCGTCCAGCATCGCAAGGGCGAGTACGTGCGCGGTGAAGTTCATACTGCAAATATCGAGAACTTTTGGTCGCTCTTGAAGCGCGGCGTCATCGGCACGTACCACAATGTCTCCAAGAAGTACTTGCCGCTCTACTTGAACGAGTTTTCGTGGCGGTTTAACAACCGTAAGAATCCTGACATCTTCAAGTCCGCGATAGCAGGATGCTGAGGCGACCGAACTGGCGGGCGCTTTTGCATCGCCAGTCCAGAAAGCCGATTCAATTAACTTTACCGTTGCGCTAGGACGGTATGATAACAAACACCGAGAATGAACCCGCACTCTAGAAGGACAATGCCCCAGAGCGCGGCATACCATAATTCAATCTTCGTATGAGTGCAGTTGGCATCTTTGTCATTTCTATCTTGATCAGCGTTGTTATCAGTGCTGTCTTTCATTTTCTTGCTCACCAGAGCTATCGCAATAGTGCAATTGCCGGAATAATTGTATTTTCCTTAACCGCTCTTGGCGCCTATATGGTCTTCAAAACCTCTGAATCCTCATCATTGTCGAATTCAGTCAAAAACGGCCTAGCCCACGATGGTAGGCCCATAGTCTCCAATGGCCCCGAATGGCCTCCGGACAATAAAATGCCTCCTAATGCCTCTCACCTCAGAGAGACTGAGACGCACGGATGGCTTTTGCCAGCCCACGACCCGACACGACCAAACGGATGTGACAGGATTCCATTTCCAGACAATGGAGTGCTGCTTGTGGTCGGCGATTCGGGAGCTATCAGCACGCAGCAAGGTAAGACACCCGCTGTTCAAATCGGAGATTGCCAATTGCTGCGCATGCAACATGGTCCGAAAGGACTCTTGGTAGATGCTGATGTTTTCAGCCAATCGGGGATTTTGATCGCCCGAATCCAAAACAATGAATTTCATTTGGTTGCAGGACAGTATTCGTATAGCGAGAGACCCGATCGCCATACACTTGCGGTTTACGATCAACAAGGGAGGGAACTCCTCTGGGTCCGTTATCTTAATCCGAAGGTTGTTAAGATACGCGGCGTCTTTTCTTGTCCAAACTACTCGCCGTCCGTAATCTTTGATGACGAAGGAATTCATTTTCTTGGCGATCAGGGCAACAGTATAATCAGCAATAATTGTGCAGTAGACGCCATTGGTGCCGCCGAATACCGTTTTTAATTGAATCAGCTAAAGATGCGAACAAATGCCCAAACAAAAAGACGATAAGCCCACTTCGCTCCATCCGATGACGTTCGAGGATGCTCTAAAACGCATGCTCAGCACTCCGCCGGTGAATCCCGCAAAACGAAAAAATCAAAAACGAAACCGCGCGGCACGAATTAATCCTCCAAATCGTCCGCTTTAAAAATGTGGGCGTGCATTACTAATATTTTGGTGTGCCACGCTCCCGCCGTGTCGCGAAATTTCAAAGCCCACCGCTTGTCGTTTTTGCTTAATTCTTCAAATTCCGCCTGTCCGAATCCTCTGCTAGTAAATTCCAACAACAGTTTCTTTCGTTCACCTGTGGCTAGCGGGATCTGAGCGATTGTTCGCAAGGTTTTGGATCAACGTAAATTCTTATTGGCTTCGATGTTCGGGTTGTGGGTTGATCACCTTGTCCAATAGTTCGTCTTTAAATGCCGACACTTCATTTCCATTGGGAAGAATCAGAGTCCAATCTTCGAGGATCGTCGGCTGCCCCGCGTTGAAAACGGTTATTGCGCCTTCATTCCAATGGAACGATCAAGGTAGCCGCCGCCATCCATCCCGAACGTGCCGCCAGTGATAGCGACGGCGCTGTCGATTTTGACTCGAATCTGGCGTGTGATTTTCTGCCAAGCTAAATATTCATCCCGCCACGTGAAGTAGCCGGAGAATAGAAGCGCACCAACCAGAGTCAATCCGACTGTCCAATGTGACACCGAGCCGAATAGACCCCAGATGAACAGGCCGACTCCCGGCAAAGTACCGCCCATCACGGCAGCCGCCCAATGCTGCCGAAGGCGGCGGCCAAATTCTGGCAACAGACTGAGAGAGGAGAACAGTCCCGCTTTATCCATCCAGCGATTATGCCAGACTTTACATACGTGGTGTCAAGTCCGTTACAATCGCCAAGTGTTTCATCGTTGACTTCGTCGCGGCGGGCTAAGCTGCGCCGCGGTTTTGGCGCGGCGTGCCGCTCCCAATACCAGTTGTAAATGAGTGGCTGGTCTTTTCAGATGCTCGGCAAGTGGCAGTGGCAGCGGTACGGCAGGTGCTGGGCAGATGCGCAACGCATATCCGTGAGGCGGTGCTGGTTCAGTTTGAGCAGACTGCACCGTGGGCAGGTAGTGGTGGGGGATTGGTTTCCGATGAACTCCACGTCTATGATCGAACCTATAAAAGTCCTTTCGCAATTATAAAGATCGCTTCGGAACTAATCGAAGTTGATTCGTACTTAGAAGGGTCGACTCGTCGATCTTGAAGGGTGAATTGGCGAAACCTATAAAGGGGGCGGTTCGTCGATTATAGAGAGGGCGATTAGGGCATGGATGGTCGATTCGATCCTAGGAGTCGATTAGAGGGCGATTCGTGCCCGGAGAGCGACTCGGAAAGGTCGATTCGCCGAGGCTAAGAAGGCTGATTGGGAGGTGGGGCCAGGCCAATGAAGAGTTGTCCGCGATGCGGGAACACCTATCCCGACGCCGAAAGATTTTGCGAGGCCGACGGCACCGCGCTGGTTTCGTCTGCGGGCGCGGCAGGGGTTGCGGCGGGCCGCCGCACGACCCTGATGCCGGATGTGCCGGAGGACGTTGCCCAGACTGCGGGAGAATCAATCATTTGTCCGGTGTGCCAGGGGAAGGCCGAGCCGGGAGAGACGATTTGCAACTTTTGTGGTACGCAGTTGCAACCAGACGCTGGGCCGCCATCGCGTACAAGCGGGCCGGCCGCACCGCCGCGCGGAAGCGGACCCTCGACGAGGCGGGGCACCAGTGGGCCGTCTGGGACGCCGCCATCGTCATCGGGAGCGGCGCCTACCGCAGTCACTCCCGAAAACTTTATTCCGTCGCGTGGCCGGCTGCAGACTGAGGATCTAAGCTCGCCCTACGACGAGGCGCCGGAGAAGGAGCCCTCGCTGGGTCAGCGAATCGGGCGCCTCCTCGGTTATTCGATCGCGGCGATTATCGCGGTCGCAGCGGGCGGATGGTTCGCGTTACACCTGAGCCGCGGACTCACCAACGCGCCGAGCGCAATCGCGTCGCCCGCGCCGGCCGCCAGCGCGCCGACGGTGGCGCTCGCGCGCAATCTGCAGATTGCGGTGAAAGGCGCGGACCTCGCTGCCGCCTTGCATCGCGACCAGAGCAGTGCGCATAAGGCCTTCGACGACAATCGCGACACGATGCTGGACACTTACAAGCGGGCGCTCGAAAGCGATAACACGCTGCACGACGGCATGCTGGTGCGGTTGCATGTGGACCCTGATGGCAGCGTTAGCGGCGGATCGGTGGTGGTTTCGACCTCGCCCAATCCGAGTCTCGATGCAGAAGTGGTCAGCAGCATGAGCAGCTGGAAGTTCGCGGCGGCGGGTGGCGCGCCGGTCGACGTGGACTATCCGTTGATATTTGCTACCAATAGTAGCGATATCGGGGGTATCGAGGCGGACCTGGGCGGCAAAGTTGCGAGTCTCGGCCCGGACGAGACGCCCGAATACGCTTCCGCGCCATCGGCCGCGCCCTTGCCGCCGGAAGCGATGGCGACGCCCGAAGCCGCGGAGACGCCGCCTTCGGTGATGGCGGCATTGCCGCCGCCCGAAGCACCTGCAGTAAGGCCGCGCAGGCGGGGCCGTGCTGCGGCGCCAGAGGCGGGGCGGATGCCGCCACCACCGTCGCTCTCAGAGCGCGTGACAGAGGCGCTAGCTGCGGACAAGCGCCTGCGGCGGGTTCAGGTCTTTGCGAATGGCGGCGGTCTGGTGACACTCACTGGAAAGGTCTTCGACGACAAGGCCAAAACGCTCGCCGAGCGCACGGTTCGCAGAGTCGACGGGGTCAACGGCGTAATCAACGATCTTTCTACCGACACTTCGGTCTGGGCGCAGAACGAGTCGCTGATCAATCAGCGCCTGGCGGCGGAAGGCCTGGCTGGAGTAACGGCCAAGGTGATCGGTAACGGCGCCTACCTCGACGGCACCGTTAAAAACCCGCTCGATCGCCAGCGCGCGGAGACGATCGCGGCGGGGGCAGCGCCGGTGACGATACGCACGAACCTGATCAGAGTCGACTCGGGATTTTTCGGTTTTTGAAGAGCCGCGGCGTGCGTAGCTGCTGCAAGCGGTATTGACATTGTTTAACGCCAACGCTTATATGGCGGACAGAGAGCTTTCCAGTTCCGGTTACTGCGAGGAGGATTCCGTTTCACATGGCTGATGCGCCTACTTCGTGTAAACAAGCCTTCGACTTGATGCCGAGCCGTTTCAACAAAGACGCCGCCAAGGGTCTTAATGCGGTCTATCAGTTCGATCTCTCGGGTGATGGTGGCGGCAAGTGGCAGGTGACGATCGGTAGCGATCAATGCGAGGTGAAGGAGGGCGCCCATCCATCGCCGAACATTACGATCTCGATGACGGCATCGGATTACCTGGACATGTTGGCCGGGAAGCTGAACGGTCAGATGGCTTTTATGACCGGCAAGCTGCGAATTGCGGGCGACATGGGTCTCGCGCTACGCTTGCAGAATCTGTTTGCATAGCGCGATAATAGAAGTTGACGATACGATCGATGCTCGAAAGCGGGCCTGGAGTTAGGTGGCTCGCGATGGACTGACTGCTAGCGAAGCACTCTCCCCAATAAAGATCATCTCACGCGAATATCTCCGCACGAGTACAGAACTGGTACGAAGTGCACTGCAAAATCGATATCTCACCTGCATAACGGCTGCGGTGCATTCACACGCGCGGCAAAAACAACCCAATCAAGATAAATCTTTTTGCGATCGAACACGATCGTATCGAAACGTGAACGAAAAACCTGACCTGACAGAGAAAGGAAACAAGAAAGGAAAGAGATGAGTGCGCAGGATATGACTGAAGAACCGGTCCGAGAGGAAGAGACTGGCCGGGAAGATGGGCGGAACAGCGATTTGCTCGCCTCCAAACTCTCGAAAGAGCTAAGCAACTGGCGGCGGCGGCGAACGACAGGGGGGCTGCGGCACGACGACGGGCTGAACGGGGCCTTCAAAACGGAGTCGGCCCGGACAATCAAGGTGCGCGGACATGAAACGCTTGTAATCCGCAAGCCTAAGTTGAGTTCGAAGCCATCGATTGCGACCGATCGCAACGGCAACGGTTAGGAAGCTCTCCCAGCCGATCAAAAGAACGAGCTTGTGCCTGAAATCATACACGGACCGCGATTTTAGCGCTTTTGCGTTTTTCGGTTCATTGGCGGCAACGGATCGATTACGAAAGCTCTAATGCGGACGCTCCGCGAGGCTCGGATGACAGCGTTCAAGAAAACCTAACCCTCGGCCATTTTCTTAAAAAGGAAAGGGTGCCGAAGGGGATTTGCGCGCGTCATCGAGAAGGACCGGTTAGCCGCGGAAGACTTCGACCGGGAGTTCGCGCGAGGCCTGTCGCGCGGGATAAAACGTCGCAATCAGACAGAGGATCATCGAGGCCACAGCAACCAGTGCAAAGCTGAGCGGTTGTACGGCGATCGGGATGGTGGACATGCCATAGATTTCCTTCTGAATGTGGATGAAGTGATAGTGCGCCAGCACGAAGCATCCGACGGCGCCGAGTAGCAGTCCTGCGATGGTGCCGAACGCGCCGACGATCAAGCCCTTGAACACGAAGATCAGCCGCACTTCGCGCGGCGTCGCGCCCATCGACATCAGCACCGCGATGTCCTTGCGCTTTTCCATCACGACCATGATTAGCGTTGCGACGAGGTTGAATGCCGCAACGCCGATCAGCATCAAGAGCACCAGCGTGTACACGCGCTTGAGCATTTCGAAACCGGCGGCTGCCGCTTCGTTGAACTCCATCCAGTTGCTCACGCGGAACTGGGGTCCGAACAGCGAGCGCAATTGCGCGGTGACGAGATCGGTATCGTCGAGGTTGATGAGTTGAATCTCGAGGCCGTCGACCTTGCCCACGCGGCCGAAGAAACGTTGCGCGTTGCCGAGACCCATGAAGACCAGGTCACGGTCGAGGAACGCGACACCTGATTCGAAAATCGCGCCCACGGTGAAGTGGCCGCTCTTGGTGGTGATGTCGTTATCGGATCGTCCAGTAACAGGGACGACGGCGGTCACCCGATCGCCAACCCTCACCTTGAGCTTTTCCGCGAGCGTCGAGCCGATCGCGATTGCTCCGTCGGAGAGCGAAGCTGGTGCCGCCGATGATTGCGAGGCCGGCGATGATTGTGAAGACGGTGACGATCGCGATGGTGATAATGAATGGGACGATGGTGTCGTGGCCGAAGCCGCCGGCGCGATTGTGGCAGCCGAGGTTGTGCCGGGCGCGGAAAGGCTGTCGAGCGATCCTTGCTGGATATAGCGCAAAAGTTGAGAAACGATCGCGGCGTTGGCCGGATCGATTCCGCGCGCGATCACACCGCTGATTCCGCGCGGCGAGCTGACCATGGCCTGGCCGACGATGAAAGGATCCGAACCCGCGACGCCATGCACTGAGTTGGCGCGTGCCAGTAACGCGTCGTAGCCCGAAATCGAACCGTTGAAGCTTAAGATTTGGACCTGTGGCGTGAGCGTGAGAATCCGCTGGCGGAGGCTCTGCTCGAAGCCACCCATCACGGCGAGCACGATAACCAGGGCCGCCACTCCGATCATCACGCCGATAGCGGTGAAGATGGTCGTGATGGAGATGAAGGCGTCACGCCGGCGCGCACGCAGGTAACGGGTCGCTATCTGAAGTTCGTATCGCAAATGAAATACTACTCGCGCGCGGAACTGAACGCGCGGCTCTCGTGGATGCACTGAGCCGCCTAGCGAGCCGTCAATATATCACTTGCTCGCGCTTGAGTTCCGCGATTTCGGCGGGTGCCATTCCAAGGATTTCACCGAGCACCTCATCGCTATGCTGCCCGAGCGCCGGGGCCGGCCAGCGCAGACCGCCAGGCGTGCGGCTCATGCGATGCTCCTGGCCCTCGTAAGGCGACGGGCCCATCACCTTGTGATCGAGCCAATGCCAAAAGCCAAACGCTTCGAGGTTCTCGTCGCGATGGATATCCATACAGTTCTGCACGGGATAGGCGGAGACGCTTGCAGCCTGCAGAGCAACGGTGAGCTCCTCGGCGCCGCGTATGCGCACGATGGATCCGACGAATTCGTCGAGCGCAGCTCGATTGCGAAAACGCCCTAGCATCGTGGCGAAGCGCACATCCACGGGCGGATTGCCGAGCACGCCGAGCAGCGCCTGCCATTCGCGATCGTCGGCGACGGCGACTGCTATCCAGCGCTCATGGCCGTCTTCGTCGGCACATCGATAGGCGCCATGCGGGGTGTAGCGTTCAGAGCGATTGCCGGCGGGATTGAGCACGCGGCCGGTCGCGAAGTAATCGAGCAGCATCGGCGCAATGTTGTGGAGCGACGCTTCATACTGCGCGAGGTCGATGTACTGGCCCTTGCCGGTGCGGCGGCGGTAGTCGAGTGCGGCTATCAATGCGCAGGCGGCAAATCGGGGTGCGATGAAATCCGTATACGCGCCGTAGGGCGGACAGGGCTCTGCCTCGGAGTAGCCGGAGATGTGATAGAAGCCCGACAGCGCGGCCATCAGGTTGCCGAAGCCGGGGTAGTCGCGATGCGGACCGGTCTGCCCCTGCATGCACGTCGATAGCATGATGAGGTCGGGCTTGATCGCGCTCATCGATGGGTAGTCGAGGCCCCAGTTGCGGAGGGTTTTGGGCGTGAAGCTCTCGCTGACGACGTCGGCCCATGGCAACATCTTGAGAAAGATTTCGCGGGCGCGGGGCTTGCTCATGTCGAGGGCGAGGCCGCGCTTGGAGGTGTTGAAGCTGGCGAAGAACTGGCTGTTGTCGACGCCCGGCTTCGCGTCCTTCCACGGCGGGGCGAGGCGCAATCCGTCGAGGCGCGCGGCCGATTCGATGCGTACGACATCGGCGCCATAGTCGGCGAGATATTTCGTAGTGACCGGACCGACCGCGTACCAGGTGAAGTCGAGGACGCGGATTCCCGCAAATGGAAGACGGCTCATCGGATGGATTCTCCCGCGAATTCAAATAATGCCGGTGGCGCGCAGCTCGACGATTTCGGTGTTGGTCAAACCGAGGAGGCCGCCGTAAATCTCGTGATTGTGCTGACCGAGTTGCGGCGCGGCGCCCTGCGGTCCGACCGGCGTCTCACTCATTTTCGCGAATCCACCCGGCATCGTGAGCGTGCGTCCGAGAGCCGGATGATCGACGGTGACGAAATAGTCACGCGCCTTGAGTTGGGGATCGTTGGCGATATCGGCGGCATTGGCGACCGGCGCGCCAAACAGGCGGCGCTGGAGAATATTCTGCCACAGTTCTTTCTTGGTCTTGGTCATGAAGAAGCGCTGTATCGCTTCCTCGGTGTCATCGAGTTCCTTCAGATCGGCCGCGGTGGCCGCCATGAAACCGCTCGGCGTCAGCGATTTAAGACCACCGCCCTTGGCGAGCCATGCGGGCGCCATGCCTTCCTCGCTCATCCACGCGATCACAGCGTTGCTCGAATTGAAATAGGCGCCGCCGGCAATCAGGAAGGAGACATGTCCATCCTTGCACGCATAGACGGTCTTGCGGCGGCCTCCGATCGCGCCGGTGAAAACTCCGCTGCGGCGCAGATAGTCGCCATGCAACAACGGCATCGCCTGCTCGTTCATCAGAGTCCAGACTACGCAAGCCTGGGCGTTCACGACGATATGCTGGCCTAGTCCATCCACCTGGCGTGGGTAATGCGCGATCATTGAGGCGACTGCGGCTTCGGCACCGGCGTGGAGCCACGCTTGCGGCAGCATCATCTGAATCGGCGGCTTGCCCTCTTCGCCCATCATAAACATCGCGCCACCCGACGCCCATGAAACGATATCGGTGGCTTTGTAATCCTTAGCGGGGCCCTTGTCGCCGAAGGGCGTGACGGATGCGTGAATAAGGCGCGGATTCAATTCGGTGAGAGTAGCGTAGCCGAGGCCGAGTGATTCCAGGTGGCCGAGCGGGAACCCTTCGACGAGGAAATCGGAGCGCTTCACCAGTTGCTTGAGCAACTCGCGGCCGTCGGCGCTTTCGAGGTTGAGCGTGACTGAACGCTTGCCGGCCTGGTAGGCGAGAAAATAGAGGCTGTGATCCAAACCGGGTTGGTCGTCGAGGAAGGGCGGAATTTTTCGCGTCGAGCATCCATCGGGCGGCTCGACCTTGATTACCTCGGCGCCCATATCGGCGAACATTTTTCCACAGAGCGCGCCCTTCTCGTCGGTAAGGTCGAGCATCCGCATTCCTTTGAGCAGTTCCGAACGCATATCCGACTCCATCACGCATCGGCATTGACGCCGGCGATGACTTGACCCTCGCCTGTCATGGGCGATTGGCGCGCGCTACTTCTGCATCATCAATGCGCGCGCGGCTCCGATCGCGGTCGCATAGTCGGCATGCTCGGGGATCAGAAAGCCGCCGCCGAAGGCGAAGTTAAGGCGCTTCATTTTTTGCATAAAGCGGAAGATGCGCGTGAGCTTGCCGGTCAGAACGATATCCTCCTGGCCGCATCCGCGCGCCGCGGCGATGCTCAGCACCGAGACCACCTCGACAATCATGTTCATGATTGCCAAGGCCTTGTCCTCGTTGGTCGCGTCGGAGCTGATTTTGCCGAAATTCGAGGCCGTAGTGCCGGGCGGTAAACCGCCGATCGCGCCGCCCGCGATGTCCCGCACAGTAAGGTCGACGCGCGTAAGGTCGCCGCGCTCGGCCATCGCCTCGAGGGTCTCGAAGGACGATACGCCGAGCATGTATTTCGCGAGCCCGCGCAGCGTGCCGCCGCCGAGACCGGTGCCGCTGACATGATCGATCTTGTTGCCGTTGACCGAAACGATCGCTGTGCCGGTGCCGAGCGAGACTACCAGTGCGCGCTCTTTTTTGGCCAGCGACGTACCGCCAATTCCGATCGCGGAAAACTCATTGACCTTGATCACCGGGCGGCCAAGAAGGGTGGCCGCCAACGCGCGCGATCCGGCCCCGGTCGCGGCGACGCGATCAACTTTCTCGAGCGGCATGTTGAAAGTCTCGACCAGTTTGCCGAGCGCGCCAGCTGCCGCCGCGATTGGATCGTTTGCTTCGATTGTGACGACGTGGATGTCCCCATTGTCAAGGATCACCGCGTCAGTCGTTGAACCGCCAATATCTATTCCGACGAGCATAGGGGTGCCGACTCCTGTCCGGCCCATGTGGAGGCTAGAACATCGCGAATCGTAAGTGCAAACGGCAACGTTCGCTATGCGAACGAGCATCGCTCGCATGGGTCGTGGGGATCGCGGAAACAGCGGCGGCCTGCGAACGGGTCTCGTCGCCGAATCTCCGCGCGCGCAGCGTTCCACAGAAATCGCGATGTGCTAACGTTCTCGCAATGGCACGGCGCAAGGCCGACGACAATACGGGACTTTTCCGGCCGCGGTATTCGACCGCACAGCCGCTGGCTGATCGCATGCGTCCGCGGACGCTCGACGAGGTGGTGGGCCAAGAGCATCTGCTCGGTCCCGGCAAGCTCCTCAGACAGATGGTCGCGGCCGGCTCGCTGCATTCGATGATCCTGTGGGGTCCGCCCGGCACCGGCAAGACCACGATCGCGCTGCTGCTGGCGCAACAATCCGGAGCGCGGTTCAAGACTATCGCGGCAGTAGCAGCCGGTGTCGCCGAGCTGCGTGAGGCGATCGATGAGGCGCGGCGAGCGCTCGACCTCGAAGGCAAGCGCTCGGTGGTGTTTATCGACGAGATTCATCGATGGAATCGTGCGCAGCAGGACGCGATTTTACCGCAGGTCGAAAGCGGGCTGATCACGCTGATCGGCGCAACCACGGAGAATCCTTCGTTCGAAGTGATCTCGCCGCTGCTCTCGCGGGCGCGGGTGCTCGTGCTCAAGCCGCTCGAGGACGGCGACATCGCGACCCTTGCAGCGCGGGCTCTGGCGGATCGCGAACGCGGACTCGGCGCGATGGAAATTGCCATCGACGACGAGGCGCTGGCCGAGGTCGTACGCTTTGGCGCCGGTGACGCGCGCCGCGCACTCGGCACGCTCGAAGTCGCGGCGGAACTCGCGCAGACCGCGAAGCGCCCCACGATCATCCGGGACGACGTTACCGAGGCGGCGCAACATAAGGCGCTGCTCTACGACCGCGCGGGCGATGAGCATTACAATGTCATTTCGGCGTTCATCAAGAGCATGCGCGGCAGCGATCCCGACGCGGCGCTCTACTGGATGACGCGGATGGTCGAGGGTGGCGAGGACGCGCTGTTCATCGCCCGGCGCATGGTGATCTTTGCGGCAGAAGATATCGGCAATGCCGATCCACGCGCGCTGCAAATCGCGCTCTCGGTCAAAGAGGCGGTCGATTTCGTCGGGCTGCCCGAAGGTATAATTCCGCTGGCGCAGGGCGTGACTTACCTGGCTGGTGCGCCGAAGTCGAACGCCTCGTACCGCGCGATGATCGCGGCGCGCGAGGACGCTCGCAAACTCGGGGCGCTACCGGTACCGCTCCATCTGCGCAACGCGCCGACGCCGTTGATGCGCAAGCTCGGTTACGGCGAGGACTATCTTTATCCGCACGACTTCGATGGCGCGGTGACCGATCAGAATTATTTGCCTGAACAAATCGAGGGGCGTACCTACTACACACCGTCGGATCGCGGCTACGAGGCGCGTATGCGCGAGTATCTCGAGCGAGTGCGCCGAATGCGGGCGGCGGCGCGTGCGTCCGCGGCCGCGCTGGCTCAGAAAAAGCGCGATTGAGGTTGCATTCGCTCAAGGTGGACCGCGCCGTGGAAGCGCTGCTACGCGCGCTCTTGACGGGAGGACGTGGTGTCGCGCCCGGCAATTGCGTTCGCGAGGATCCTGTTGGGCGGCGAGCGCAACTGCAACGAGGATTTTCGGGTGCCCGAAATAACTGCGAGGCCGATACTCGTGCCGGCCTCGCGTCCATGAAAATCTCCAGCTACGAAATGATGGTCAACGGGTTCCGAGCACGGAATCCTTGAGCGCCTTGGCCGGCGTGAAGCGCAGACGCGTGCGCGCCGGAATCTTAATCGCCTCACCGGTCATCGGGTTGCGCCCCATGCGGGCCTTGGTCTTGCGCTTGCGGAAGATGCCGAGCCCGGCGAGCCGCAGCGAGCCTTCCTTCTTGAGCTCGCGCACGACCAACGTCGTGAGTTCCTCGATTGTAGACTTCGCCTGCTTTTTGTTAATGCCGACTTTGTCGGCGAGATGGGTCGCGACCTGAGACTGCGTCATCATCCTCCTCCTGTAGCCCCGATATGGCCTCAAAACTCAGCGTGGACTAGTGCACGTTCATTTTCAAGTACTTAATTTGCAAAAGACACGCATCTTTCCCTAAAATCACGCAATTTTCTGTATGGAGATACCATTTTCGACTGTCCAGTAAGGGTTTCTGAATCTCGCCAGCGTCCAGTGCCAGTCTGACAGCCCATTTTGCAGCATGCGGGGTGAGGGCCAACGATCGTTCAATAACGTACTTCGACCAGAAACAGACCGCCGGGCGGGGCGGAAGCGGGCGCCAGCGAGCGCTCTCGCGCTTCGAGCAGAGCCGTCACCTGCGCGGGCGCGAGCCTGCCGCGTCCCGCCGCGACCATCGTCGCGACCATCGTGCGCACCATGTGGCGCATAAAGCCGCTCGCCTCGACGCGATAGGTGAAGCGATTTTGAATGCGACTCCATTCGCTGACGTAGACGCGGCGCAGCGTGGTTTTTTCTTCGGAACCCAGCGATCGAAACGAGGCGAAATCGTGCTCGCCGATGAAGCGCCGCGCTGCCGCGTTCATCGCGCGCAGTTCCAATGGCGCAGGGACAAGCCACGCGTAGCGGAAATCGAAAGCCGATCGCCCATCGCGGTTGATCACGCGATACTCGTACACGCGCACGCGCGCGTCGCGCCGCGGATCGAAATCGTCGCTCGCAGCAACCGCGCCGACTATCGCGATATCAGACGGCAGCAGCGAATTCATCGCGCGCTTGAGATCGACCGGCGTGAAATGCCTCGGCAGATCGAAGGCCGCGACCTGGCCGAGCGCATGCACGCCCGCGTCGGTGCGGCCGGAACCGTGGACGCGGATTTTCTGCATGAAAATCCGCTCGAGTACCGCTTCGAGCCGGGCCTGAATCGAATCCTGTCCGGCCTGCAGTTGCCAGCCGGAATAGTTCGAGCCGTCATACTCGAGCGTGATACGGATTTTCATGATGCCAGCGTCCGACGATCCGATAGCCGATGAATGCGATGTTCGGAATAAGCGACCTCTCCCGCGCACGCGGAGCGTGCTTGCCCTCTCCTTGGACAAGTAGAGGGGTTCAGGATTGACGAGCAACCTATAGTCTTGACTCGGCTTTCCCCGGTCGCGGCGTGGCGAGTCAATTGACGGGGGAACCAGAAGCTCTCAGTGATCCATAACGTGGCGGCATGATGGGGTTGGGATAAGAGAGCCGGACGCTCTCGGCGATCCATTGCGCGTTGGACGCGAGGTGGGTTAGGAGAAGGGGAACCAGAGGCTCTCGGCAATCCACAACGCGGTGGTCGCGGCGACGCGGGCGCTATCGAACACGCACCACATCGCCGCGCCGTTACCGTTTTGGCGCATGCGCACGATCACCGCTTCCTGTCCGACCGCATCGACGAAGCCCGCCGGGTCATCGCCCTCGATGAAGAGGATGCCCGGCGCCGCGCGCATTTTGGCTACCCATTCGCGCGCATCGCCCATCTGCGACGTCACGCTGATCGCGATCGCTTCGCCATGAAAGGCGGGGGTTTGCACAAATTGCACGACAACTGTGGGACCGCCGCCGGCCAGCGCGGTCGCCTGGGCTGCAATAGCATCGGCCAGCGCGTTGCCATTTTCGGGGATGAAAAGATTGAAGGCGAGTTGCGTTTGTTCCTCGCCGACGTCGAGCCGCGCATTGAGCAGATCGGCGGTCTGATTGAAGAGATCGGAAACCCGTTCGCGTCCACCCGCGCTGGCGCCTGGAAGTACGGTGGCGCCGACGAAACCACTTTCGATACCGAGGGCGTTAATCACCGTCGCAATAACCTGCGCGGCAGGATGAGGGACCGCGATAACTTTGTGCGCCTTGAAGTCCTGCACGCGATCGCGCGCAACCAAGCCGGGCGCGATCATTGGCACGGTCGACGGCAGGCGTGCGGTCGCGCTCAAATCGATCAGCACCGGTCCGGGAGCTTCCTCGATTATTTCCAGCGCGCGAATTTCAGGGACGGCAAGAAATGCGATGTCGCAGTTCGCGAGATCGGCGGGTGAGTTAAGGCGCGTGACGCTAAGGGTGCGGCCGGCGGATTCGACCGAGTCCGATGAACCCGCTTCGGAGGCGAAGAGCAGCAGTTCGGAGCAGGGGAATTCGCGCTCGCCGATCAGATCGGCAATCTGGCTGCCAACTGTGCCGGTGGCGCCAACCACCGCCACCCGAGGTTCACGGCCGCTCGGCATAGTCACCTAGTTCTCACCGTCGAGACTTTCGATCCGCTCGCGAACAAGCCGGCCCATAGCTGTGCAACCAACCAGTTTCCCGCCGGCGACGGTGCCGAGGTCGCGCGTGCGAAAGCCGTCCCGTACCACGGCCTCAACCGCCTGCGTAATTAACTCGGCCTCCCCGCGCATCCCGAGCGAATGCTCAAGAAGCATCGCCGCTGACAGGATCGCGGCGAGCGGATTGGCCTCGTCGCGTCCAGCGATATCGGGGGCGCTGCCGTGAATGGGTTCGTAGAGGCCGACGCGGTAGCCCGCGCTGTTCATCTCCTCGCCGAGTGAGGCCGATGGCAACAGACCCATCGAACCGGCGAGGACCGAGGCTTCATCGGTCAGGATGTCGCCAAACATGTTCTCGGTGACGATAACGTCGAAGTCGCGGGGCCGGCGAATCAGATGCATCGCCATCGAGTCGACGAGCTGATGTTCGCACTGCACGTCGGAAAATTCCTTGCTCAGCTCGGTTGCGATCTCGCGCCATAGACGGGAGGTCGAGAGCACGTTGGCCTTATCGACCGAGGTCAGCTTTTTGCGGCGATCACGCGCCAGCTCGAATCCAAAGCGCAACACGCGCGCGATTTCCTGCTCGGAATACACACAGGTGTCGACCGCCTCGCGCCCCTCCTTGCCCGCGCGACGTTCACTCGGCTTGCCATAATAGATGCCGCCGGTTAGTTCGCGAATGACCACCATATCGACGCCCGCAATAATTTCGGGGCGCAACGGTGACGACGGCACCAGCTCTTTGACGGTCTTGACCGGGCGGAGGTTGGCGAAGAGACCGAGCTCCTTGCGCAATCCCAGTAACGCCTGTTCGGGGCGTACGTTGGCCTTTGGGTTGTCCCACTTGGGACCGCCGACGGCGCCCAGCAAAATCGCGTCGCAATCCTTCGCGGCAGCCAGCGTATTCTCAGGCAGCGGCGTGCCGAAGGCGTCAATCGCATGGCCGCCAATCAGGCTTTCGGTGAATTCCAGATCGACAGCATCGCGGCGAGCGACCACCTTGAGCACTTGCAATGCTTCGCCGACGACTTCAGGACCGATACCGTCACCTTTAAGAACTAGTACTTTATACGCCATTGCGAGATGCCAGAGCCTGGCCGCGAATCATGCGACCCGATGCGCTTCTCCGTCTGAGTGAAATTTTTGACTTTGTTTTGCAAAATTTGTGTGGCACGGCACAGGCGTTGGCTGAGATCATAGGGGCGTCACGGGTCCGAGGACCAAGATCATCCTGCCATCGCGGAGGCGCGCATACAAAGGGGGTAGTGCAATCTTCGAAATCAACGCATTAGCACTTAGCCCAAGTGCATCGCTGCGGCAAGTCCCCCCGTGCACTTCGATAGTGCTCCCACAAAATTGAGCCTATGGCCCTTCAGTTGCGTGCCGGGCAACGCGTTCTTTGCGCGACTTCAGGCGATTCATCGCGTTGACCAGCGCGAGCGCACTCGCCATCACAATGTCGCTATGCGCTCCCTGGCCGGCGACCGTCATGCCATCCTCGCGCACCAGGCACGATACTTCACCAAGCGCGTCGGTACCGCCGGTGATCGCCTTGACCGAGTAACGCTCGAGCGTCGGCGTGATTCCGGCGATTTTGTAAATCGCTTTGTAGCAGGCGTCCACCATGCCGTCTCCGGTCGCCTCGGCGTTGCGCTCGACACCCGCCACCCGCATCGTGACCTCGGCTTTCGGCGTCGTTCGGGTCGAGGAGGTGACGGTCAGATCGACCAGCTCGAACTGATCGGCGGTGCGGCGGCTCTCCTCGTTTGCGAGTGCGAGGATATCGTCGTCGTACACGATTTTTTTCTTGTCGCAGAGTTCCTTGAACGCAGCGAAGGCCTTTTGCACATCGATCGTCAACGGATCGACGCCAAGTTCCTCCAGCCGATTGATGAACGCATGACGCCCAGAATGTTTGCCGAGCACCAGCTTGTTCGAGGGAATCCCGATGTCCTCGGGCTTCATGATCTCGTACGTCAGCTTGTTCTTCAGCACGCCGTCCTGATGGATTCCGGCTTCGTGCGCGAACGCATTATCGCCGACGATCGGCTTGTTGGGTGGCACCGGCTGCCCGATGATTTGCGACAGCAGGCGCGAGGCCGGATAGATCTGCCGAGTATCGATACCGGTGCGCGCTTCCATCAAATCATGACGCGTTTTGAGCGCCATCACGACCTCTTCCATCGAGGTGTTGCCGGCGCGCTCGCCGATTCCGTTGATGGTGCATTCGACCTGGCGCGCGCCGTTCCTGATCGCCGCGAGCGAGTTGGCCACCGCCAGCCCCAAATCGTTGTGGCAATGGGCACTCCAGATGACCTTGTCGGCGCCCGGCACCTTCTCGCGCATGTATGCGAACATGCGACCGAATTCCTCGGGGATCGCATGGCCGGTGGTATCGGGCAGATTGATGATCCGTGCGCCCGCGCGAATCACCTCGGTGCAGATCTTCGCCATGAAATCCCAATCGCTGCGCGAAGCGTCCTCACACGAGAACTCGACGTGGTCCAGATGCTGCTTGGCGCGCGTGACCGCCCAAGTCGCCGCATCGAGGACATCCTCGCGCGTCATGTTGAGCTTGTACTTCATGTGGATTTCGGAAGTCGCAATGAAAATATGAACACCCGGACGCTTGGCCTTCTCGACCGCCCGCAGCGACTGATCGACGTCCTCCTCGCGGGTGCGGGAGAGGCTGAGCACGATCGGATTGCTCATGGCTTCGGCGACGCGGCGGACCGATTCGAAATCGCCGGGCGACGATGCGGCAAAGCCAGCCTCGATGATGTCGACATTGAGCCGCTCGAGTTGGCGCGCGATCGCAACCTTCTCGTCGACGTTCATGGTGCAGCCCGGCGCTTGCTCGCCGTCGCGCAAAGTGGTGTCGAAGATGCGGACGTAGTCGTCGGCGATCTGGTCGGAATGGGTCGTGGCCATCAGGATTCTCCCTCGTTTGATGCCCCGTGAGGGCCGGCCGGCGATACCCGCGCGCTACAAAAAAGAAAACGCCCCGGGTTGGCTCGCTCGGCCCACCCGGGGCGTTGGTCTCAAAGTTTCAAGCCTTGTGTCAGGCCTGCACCTCAACGCCCGCGGCGTGGGCCCAGCTAAGGGCCAGAATAAGTAGCAGTCCGAGGTGCAAACGATTACGCATATCCCGACATACTAGGCGCGACTGCGAAGCTCCGTCAAGCCTCCGATACATTCACCCCCTCTTCGCCAACCTCTGGCAACACGACCACTAGTGCCTCTCTAACACAGAATGCTACATTTTATTCAGATGGGCAGCAAAAAGACCGGGTTGGAGATGTTGGCGGAGGCTCTTCGCGACATCGCGATTCTAGTCGCAGTGTTTTACCCGCTGGACGTTTTCGTCAGATCCCAGCCCACTGATC
>Ga0182024_10001625_pt1 | contig 57551 bp, 48 predicted proteins | sample P32metaG_FD_120480 | JGI IMG/M metagenome (GOLD analysis project Ga0182024, IMG submission 120480) | Permafrost microbial communities from Stordalen Mire, Sweden - P3-2 metaG (Illumina Assembly) | ecosystem: Environmental > Terrestrial > Soil > Wetlands > Permafrost | place: Sweden: Stordalen...
CCTACGCCCTCGGCCAGATCGTCGACGCGAGCTACACGTGCCAGCCGATCTACGGCGGGTGCTCTGGCGCAACGGTGCCCAACGGCCAGCCCATCGACACCAGCACCGTCGGCGTGCACAGCTTCGAGGTCTCCGCGTTCAACGCGACGTCGACCGTGCACTACTCGGTCGTCGAGCCGCCCAGCATCACGAGCACGGCCTCGACGTCGATGCAGGTCGGTCACGCAGCAACCTTCACCGTGGCCACAGGTCCGAGCTACCCCGTCTCCCCGAGCCTCTCGGACGGCGGGGCGGTCCTCCCGGCCGGGATCACCTTCAAGGACAACTCGGACGGGACAGCGACACTGGCGGGGACGCCCGGGCCCGGCTCCGCGGGCTCCTATCCGTTCACGATCACGGCATCGAACGGCGTTGCCCCGGCGGCCACCCAGTCCTTCACACTCGTGGTCACCGACGTGCCTGGCGCGCCGGGGACGGTCACGCTGCATCCGGCCACAGGGACGATCGGCGTCACGTGGCTCGCGCCGTCGAGCGAGGGCGGCACAGCGATCACGGGCTACACCGCGACGGCATCGCCCGGCGGCAAGTCGTGCACTTCGACCGTCCTCGGTTGCTCGATCACGGGGCTCTCGGCGACCTCCTGGTACTCGGTGAGCGTTCGAGCGTCGAACGTCGACGGCATGGGTGGTCGCTCAGCAGCAAGCGACGCATTCCCTGCGACGTCGGCCGGACTCTCGGTGTGGGGCGTCCCGAAGGTCGTCGCGCGAGGATCCCTGTTCCTCGTCGGCGCGATCGGCGCCGCTCCGGGCAGCACGGTGAAGATCACGGTGCCGCACGCCGCAACGCTCAGCTGTGTCGCTGACGCAGCAGGGCAGTGCGCGACCCTCGGCCATGAGCCCCGGTCGGGCGTCTGGCACCTCGTCGGCTCGTCGAAGGGCAAGACGAGCACCGTGACGCTCTACGTGCCGCTTGTCTCGGCGCCGTCGTCGGCGAAGGTCTCGCACGTGGTCACTGTGGTCGTGTCGCACTGCCCCGCCAAGGCGATCGCGTCGATCCGCACCAGTGACGGTCGCACCTTCACGGCATCGGTAACCACCGCAGGCGGTGTCAGGTTCAAGGTCAAGGCCCTCGCGAAGGGGACGCTGACCTTGAGCCTCCTCGTCGGGGGGATCGCGGCGGGCCATGCGACGGTGACCGTGAGCTGAGGGCTCGCGGTTCGCTGCTCCATATCGACGCCAGGCGGGACGCCACCACCACGGTGGCGTCCCGTCACGTCAGTACAACGGCGGGCTCACCGACCTGTTTCCAGGGAGATGGACGTCGTCCGCTACCAGGGTGGCCACAACGCCGGCCACCGCGTCGTTGTGGACGGCGAGCTGTTCGCACTCCAGCTTGCCGTAAGAAGTACGCGGCGACGTGTGGTCTGGGGGGTTTAGGGAGTGAACTCAGGCGATGGACCTCCCGTAGATCTGCCGGGGGTACTGCCGGGAAGGAAGGGCAGCGGCTCCCCGGCCGCCGCGAGCCCGCACACCCGGAGCCGGGACCGGGGAACTATTCAGGTCGGCCCAGCCTCTCGGCGGTGGGTCATGTCGCCCCCCCTTCAGCTCCTTGGTCCTGCCGGCGCCTGACTCCCTGGCGGGGTTATGGAAGTGCCCACCAACGGCACTGCCACGGTTCGTCAACTCCCGCACATACTGAGGGTCGAGACCGTGAGGAGTTCGGCGCATGGCCAACGGTGGGCACCATTCCAGGAGTCGGCTGATTGCCACCATCGCCGTCCCCGCCGTGGTGCTGGTCGCGCTTGGCTCCGGTCTGCTCGCCTCTGAAACAGCTCCAGCGGGCGACCAGAGTGAGCAGGGCATCGCTGCAACGGGTCAGGTCGTCGATTGCGCCAAGGCCCGGTGGCTCGCTTCCGTTCTACGCATGGAGGGGTCATCCGGGCATTTGAGCCCAGCCGCAGTAGCAACGCTCAGAAATCCCGACGTTCACGAGCTATTTCTCGCCAGGCATACGAGCTTGTTTGCCTCGATGAGTCGGGCGTTGATTCACGGAGGCAACAATCCCCTCACTGGTTACTCAGCCGCTTTCGAAGGTGCGTGCGTGTCGCTCGTCAACGCTGTGGAGCGCTCTTAGACCATTCCGTGTGGGTAGGGACACCTTCCGCCCGGTATTGGGCACGGCGGCTACTGGCACAGCGCCGTGCGTACAGCTCGTCAGTAGACGAAGACCGTCAGTCCCGAGCAGGTCGGGACGTATTTCGTCATGGTCACAGTCACCTGGAAATAGCGGCGGCCATGGAGCGTGACGACTATCGGGGTCGTAGGGGACTGCCTGTAGAACCCTCCAGCGATGAAGTCGGGAGGCCACTGCAGGGCAAAGCCGTGGGCGTCGCCAGGAGCCTTGCCCCAGCCAAAGTCCGACGGAACCGGCCCGAAGTCGAGCGTGTACGTCCCGTTGCCGTGGACGTCTTTTGGGATTGATCCATATATCCAGATTCCGCCGTCCGGCCCGCCGAATCCACCCCCTCGTGCGCTCTCCTGCGCCAGCATCCATGCGCCCTCGGTTGCCCACGGCTTGAAGGTCGTACAAGGCGGCAGTGTCGATGTCTTCATCGGGGTCGTCTTGGTGCGCGTCACGCGGAGCAAGACGAGCCCGCTCGGCAGCCTCGACTGAGCGACGATGGCACCTGGCCAGAACCCAGAGGCGTTCACCCACTGCACCCGAAAGGGCACGTGATCCCCTGCGAGCAGGAGCGTCGCGCAGGAGACCTGGAATCCGATCGTCGCGGGAACGCCGAGCGTCGACACGTGGCTCGAGCTTCCCTTGATCACGGTGAGCGAGACCACAGATCCGGGTGGGAGCTTCGCTCCGCCTGCCGGCGACTGGGAAGCCACCCTTGCAATCCTCCGCGAGGTCGCCGTCGGACGGCATGAGGCGGTGAGGTAGTGCTCGGAGAGCTTGGTCATTGCGGTGTCCAAGGTTGCATGGACCATCGAGGGGACCACGTACGTCGAAGGCGCAATGAAAGGCGGTGGCATCGACGTCGTCGGGCTACCGAGCCGTGCGATCGCGACCGAGAGTACGGCCACAGCCAAGACCACAATCACGCCACTCGGGATCCAGACCGCACCGCGCCGGTGTCGGCGGTCGGCTGTTGCAGAGGGAGCCTCGTCCACGATCTCGGACGGATCGCCAAGGTCAAAGAGCATCTTCGCCACCGCATCTGGCTCGTCGCCGGGGATCTCTGCGCGGGCGTCGTTGATGTGCGCTTCGATCTGCTCTCGTAGCGCCGAGCGGCGCTTTGGGGGCAGCGTGGCAAGTTGCCGGTCGAGCCGTTGAAGGTACTCGTGGACCAGGGCATCGGATCGTGGGTCGGTCATCGCTTCCTCCCGAGCCCGAGGGTGACGTCGACCGCATCTCGGAACGTCTTCCACTGCGGCACGAAGTCATCGAGTGCGCGTTCGCCGGACTTCGTGATCCGGTAGTACCGACGAGGAGGACCGCTCTGTGTCTCGACCCCGTAGGTCTCGACCAGCCCCTCCGCATGGAGTCGGTTGAGGAGGGGATAGAGCGTCCCTTCACTTGCGAGCAGTCCGCCTTCGCCAGCGAGCTCGCGAGCAAGTTCGAGGCCGTATCGATCCTCAAGGCGCAGAACCGCGAGCACGCAGAACTCCACGGCGCCCTTACGCATCTGGGCCAGCTTCTGCTGCCTCCGTAACTCTGTCGGTATTATGCATAGCATAATATCGCCGAGACAGTTACTTCAACAAGCCCTCAGGGGTGCCCCGAAACGCCGGCTCGGAGGCTTGGTGCGTGCCTCCGTTGACCGTCGGGCATCGCACGGATCTCCGATCCTCGGTAAGTCGTTGTGGCCAGGGGACATAGATTCGGTGTGACCTCGTCGCAGCATTGGGGGCCTGGATGAACGCTCGAGGCCATGCTCGACTGAGATCAGAGGTGGCCGCTGGTGCAGTAGCCCTAGTAGTTCTGGGCATGGTGCTCGCAGGATGCTCGGCACTCGCCTCGAGTTCGCGGACCTCAACCCTGAAGACCCCGCCGGGCGTCGACCCCCACCGACTAGAGGCCCAGGTCAATGCCGCCGCTCTGCTGGCGAGCTACCGCCCACCTCCCGGTTCGGTTCGCCTTGCGAGCGCGCTGAAGGGACCATGGATTGGCAAGCCCCCCAGCTCCCAGGCGACGTCCGAGTTGATCGACGTGACCCGCGCCTGGAGGACGCCCGGGAACATGGTGAGTGTCATCGCGTGGGCCAAGGCGCATGCTGAGCGTCACTGGCGCGTGGTCGAGACGGGAGATTCAGGTCAGAATCCGAAGGGCAAAGCGCCCCCGATGCGCAACGGGCACCCAATCATCGCCGAGGTGAAGTCGAGGGACGTCACCTTCTCGTTGCCCGTCCATGGCTCCGCACTCGAGTCGCGGCAGGTCCTGGTGTCAGTTGCGGCTCGGGGCACGCGCGAGGTGACCTTGCGGGTGGACATCCAGGTGGTCTGGATCCCCACACGTCCGATCTGGTCATACGTGTCACGAGCTGCGACCTCCTTGACCGCGACGGTGTGGACAGGAACCAGTCGGGTTGTTCCGACGACCAAGACGAGCTCGGATCCGTCCACCGTTGCGTCACTCCGCAAGCTCGTGAACGCGATGTCCGTCTCGACGGTCGGACTCACAAGCTGCCCCGAAGACGTGGGTCAGCGCTTTAGCCTCGAGTTCAAGGGACCCAACGCTCACCAAGTGACTGTCTCTGGATTGACCGCCGAGTGCGGCGGGATCAGCATCATCGTTCCCGGACACGGTCGTTTGGGCATGTGGGATGCTGGTGCTCGAGTCGTATCAGCCGTCGAAGCACTAACTGGCGTGAAGTAGCTCCCGCACCATCGGACAGACTCGATGATCCACGGGCGACCCTCGTGCGAGGACGGGCGGAATGGGTGCCCCCGATCACCGGGTCGGAGGCGATATGCCGCCTCCCAGGTCTCGCTCCGCCACCCGGAGATCGTTGAAGTCAGCCACCGACCCATCTGTCGGCGCCTTCGTTCAAGTCAGTGGGCACAGAGATACGGTGAACTCAGTTAGGCGTGCCGATCCTGCCCACCACGTAATTGGGGCGCCAGTAGCACCACTCGCAGAAGGGCAGGGCGTCCCTCACCACTACACGTCGACTTCGAGAAGAGCTCGGTGCTTGCGGGTCCAGTGTTAGGCGATGCGCACACTTGCAAGTAGGTGAAGAAGGCGCCTCTGTACACTCCCCCGAGTGCCGATGTGGACCGTGCTCGACGACGCGCTTGATGTCGCCACGCAGACTCTTCCTGGCGTGGTCGCCTACTTGACCTCGCCGACTCAGATCCTCTACGAGGGAGCCCGGGGTGTCCGGTCCACAGGCGACGGAAGCGAGATGACCGTCGACACGATCTTCGCACTCGCGTCAATGACGAAGCCCCTCGTATCGGTCGCGGCCATGCAGCTCGTCGAGCGTGGGGCGCTAGCACTCGACCAGCCCCTCAACACGGTCCTGCCGCAGTTGGCGAATCGGTCAGTTCTCGAGGGATTCGATGGCGGTGGAATGCCGATCCTGCGACCAGCTCGCGGCAACGTCACCGTGCGTCAACTGCTCTCCCACACCTCGGGCTACGGCTACGCCTTTTGGAATGAGGATCTGCGCCGCCTCCAAGACGAGCGGGGCACTGGCGTAGTCCCTTCGAGTTGGGAGCAGCTCGAGGGGACACCATTGCTGTTCGACCCTGGCACGGCATGGGCGTACGGCATCAGCACGGACGTGCTCGGCAAGGTGATCGAAGCGGTGTCGGGACTCGCGCTCGATGAGTACCTCGAGGCCAACGTCCTCGGGCCAATGGAAATGCACGACACGACCATCATGCTCACCGACGAGCAGCGCACGAGGGCGGCGACGATCCACGTGCGCGGGAGCAGCGGGGCGCTCGAGCCATTGGACGATCCGATCGACGGCGACCGCAGGTTCGCGATGGGCGGAGGCGCGCTGTGCGGAACAGGGCCCGACTACGTCCGGTTCCTTCGGATGCTGCTCGGGCGCGGCACGCTCGACGGCGAGCGGATCCTCGAGCCAGCGTCCGTTGCCGCAATGGCGGCGGATCAGCTCGGCACAATCCCCGTGACGACACTTCGGACCGCGATGCCCGATGCCTCGAATGACGTCGATCTCCTGCCAGGCATCCCGCTCACGTGGGGCCTCGGTTTCCAGATCAACACCGCGCCGACGACCGCTGGGCGCTGCAGCGGCAGCCTCGCATGGGCGGGCATGTACAACACGTACTTCTGGGTCGACCACGCCTGGAGGGTGGGTGGCGTCCTCCTTGCCCAACTGCTCCCGTTCGCCGACGCCAAGGCACTTGAATTGCTCGATATGTTTGAGCGCGCGGCGTACGCACCCAGTTGAGGGTGTGGCGAAGATGAAGCACCTGTCTCGCGCCGCCGAGAGCGGCACCGATGAAGCAGTTGGTTCGATCTCGAGGAGTGACCGCGGCATGTCATCATCGAATGCGCCACGAGTCCTGATCCGATCCTGGCTACGCCAATCGTTGGACCGGACCGCTCGGACACCTTGAGCCCGGCGTCTCACGTGCCCCAGAACAATCACCGGGAGGAGGTCATGACGATTGCTGGGGTACCCACTGGTGCGCCGCATCTCCTAGGCAAAAAATAGGAGCGCTAACCTTCGGATCTACTCACCGGGGGTGAGTTCGTGAAGCGCACCGGGCTCTTGATTCTCCTCGGCTCAGCCAGCGCCATCGTCCTCAGCGCGTGCCTGCTGACTCCGACAACTTCGCACGACTCTGTGGGCACTGCGTCGCGCGGTGAGTCCTTCGCGATCGACGTTCGCGTGCACTGGTGGCAGGAGATGGCCATATACGTGGGGAGCCCCGACAACGGATCTCCCACTCCATCCGTCATGGCGCTCATCTCGTCGGCCACGTGCGAAGCTCACTCCGGATTCTTTCCGCCGAGACCTACGATCGAGCGCCGAACCAAATCTCTTTTCGTCTTGCGAGAGGTTCTCACCGGAGCCCAGGTCGAGCGTGCCGATGCGGCCTTGACAACTGGCCATTGTCCCAACAGCAATCCAATTCAAGACTTCCGCATCTCGGTGATGGGACCTCGACTGTCTCTCGTTCTAGGCGACACAACGCCGACGACGATTCCTCCAGAGCAATGAACTAGCTCGCCGGCTCCTGATCCCTGTCCCCAAACGCTGCCGGATCTGGGCCGTCACCTGCACGTGCCGGTCACGATGCGGATGCCGGTCAGCACTTGCAGCGAGATGCTCCGGAGACACTCTGCTTAGGATCGCGTTCGGCGCCTAAGAGGGGAGGGGTCGTGACAAGTGTCGAGGGTCCGCAGAGCGGGATCAACCACGACGACGAACCGGTCGATGCTCCTGGGTGGGGGCTCCCCACTCCCGATCCCAAGTCGATTTCTCCAGCAGGTGCCACGGGAAAGGGCGAACCGCCTCTCACAGAAGTCCAGCGCGAGGTCATAGAAAAGGTTGCGGAGGCGCAGCGCGCACTCGGCAGCGAGGAGAAATGGCGCAAGGCGTCCAGGTGGGACCTTCTCGGGGGGATCTTCAGCGTGGGAGGCGTGCTCACGAGCAAGATCGATGCTCTTCTTGCGTCACGCGCCGAAATGCGGGCCAGAGATGCCGAGCGCGAGGCACAATTCCTGGCCGAAACTTCGGTACCTAGAACCGTCGCAGACACTGGGCCTGACGAAGAGCCGCGCGCCCTGGCCGGTGGCCCGCCGTCACGCGAGGAGATCTACGAGGCCGAGATGCATCCCTGGCTGCACCACGGGATGGCCGAGACCATCGAACACAACCGTGGGCTTCGCAAGGACCCAGTCGACCCCCAGCCGCAGGGCGATCCTCCTGACACTGAAGCAGAGCACTAGCCGGTCGTCATCTCGAAGCTGTGACAGTGGGCGAATCTCGCGGACTCCTCCCAGAGATATGCGGCGTCGGTCGTGCATGCGCCGTTGAAGATCAGGCGGGGTGCACTGATCCCCCTCCCCGTTGCTCCAGCTCCTCCCTCGCTCGCCGGGCCTCGCTCGGACGCGCGCCTCAGCTCATCGTGACGACCACGCGCCGGTTCCTCGCGCGTCCCTCGGGCGACGTGTTGGACGCCACGGGGTCCGCGCTCCCCTTCTGGGACACCGTGATCGCCACGGGGGTGATGTGGAGCCTCCCGAACTGGTGTCGTACCTCGGCGACGACCGCGAGGGCGCGCCTTCGGCTGATGGCGAGGCTCTGGCGGGGACCAGCGGTGTCGTCGCTGTAGCCGACGACGGCGATCCTCACGACGCCGTCCGGCGAGATCAGCTTCGAGAGGGCGACGACCCGCGCCGTCAGGCCGCTCGTGAGCGCGGCCGAGCCGGCAAGGAAGGGCGCGACCGTGGACGTGGTCCGGATCGCGGGGAGGACCAGGGCGACCACGGGGACCGCCGATGGCGTCGAGGATGCGAGGGCGTTCTGCGCGGTCACGGTGAACGAGTAGCTCTTGCCGCCGGACAGCGGCCAGATCCGGCACGACGTGGCGCCGGTGGTCGTGCAGCTCACCCCGCCCGGGGCCGCCGTCGCCGTGTAGCCGGTGATCGCGCTGCCGCCCGCGCTCGAGGGCGCCGTCCAGCTGACCATCGCCTGGGCGTGCCCCGCCACGGCGCTGACGCCGGCGGGGGCCCCTGGCGCGACCGGGATGGCGGCCAAGGAGACCGATCCCTGGTCGAGGAGGACCGCCGAGACGCTCTGGGTGGTGAGGTACAGCCCGACGGCCACGCAGGAGGTCGCCGAAGCGCAGTCGACGTCCGCCACGGCGCTGTAGGGGTACAGGGCGCTCGCGTCGCTGGGAAGCTCGACGGAGCCGGCCACCCAGCTCCCGTCGACCTGTGCGTCGAGCAGGGCTCGTGGGTGGAGGTCGCCGAGGCTCGTAACGTAGGAGCCGACGGTGACGCATCCCGCGCCCGGTGCGCACGACACCGATGCGAGCTCGACGTCGGGCTTCGCTGGGCGGGCGTCGCTCGGGGTCGGCGCCGTCGTCGCGGACCAGGTACCTCCGACGTCGTCCTCGATGAGCCCCTCGGGGAACCTGCCCGCGCCGTCGTAGTGCCCGACGGCGACGCAGTTGCCCGCCGAGGCGCACGTCACCGCCAGGAGCGCGTTGGTGTTGGGCGTGGGAAACGCGTCGGCGGGAAGGGGCGCGCTCACGACCGCCCACGTGCCCGAGGTCTCGACGTCGAGGAGGACCTGGCTGTCCTGACTCCGGTCGGCGTAGGAGCCGACGGCGACACACTCGCGGCTCGAGGGGCACGCGACCGCGGACAGCAGGTCCCCCGTGGCGGGCGACGTCGTCGCGTTCGAGGGCAGCGAGACCGTCGTCGCCTTCCAGGTGCCAGACGTCTCGACGACGAGCAGCGGCAGCTGGCAGTCGCCCCCGCCGCACGAGCTTCCTGGCACCTTGGCCACGTAGTCGCCGTCGGCGACGCAGCCGGCGGGCGAGGTGCAAGAGACGTCCGAGAGGGCGTTGTTGGCGTTCGCTGCATCCGCGCCGTGCGGGAGCGGCGTGCTCACGGACGACCACACCCCTGAGGTCTCGACGTCGAGCAGGGCCTGCCGGTTGCCGTTCGCCTCGACGTAGCTCCCGACCGCGACGCAGTCTCCCGCAGCCCGGCAGGCAACGGCGCCCAGCGCGTTGCTCGGCGTGGCGCTGGCATTGGGAGGCAACGGCGGTGTCCTCGCACGCCAGGTGCCGCCGGACTCGACCTCGAGCAGCGCCTGCTGGCTCTTCGTGCCGTCCGCGTTCCTCTCGGCATAGCTGCCGACGGCGGCGCAGTTCCCCACCGAGACACAGTCCACGCCGAGGAGGTCGTTCTCGGGGCCCGCCGCACTCGTCCCAGGCGGCTGCGGTGCGGTGACGGACCTCCAGGTGCCGGACACCTCCGCGTAGATGAGCGACCGGTCGTCACTCGCCGGGCCGACCTGTCCGACGGCCACGCACGCCGCGGTCGTCGGACAGCTCACCGCGGAGAAGCTGTCGGCGACGGGGGAGCCGCTGGAGGACCCGGTCGATGCGCGCGGAGAGCGACCCGGCACGGCGTCGGCCACACCCTGCGTCGCGAGCGTGCCGGCGAGCACCACCGAGGCGGCGGCCACCGCGGCGAGCGACCCCATGCGGCGACCATGGACACCTCGTCTCGCCGGTGGCGTCTGTCGCGGGCGTGGCGGGGCCGCGCGCGTCTGGGGGGCCACTGCTAGTGCGGCAGCATGCGGCGCAGCGCCATCGTCCAGACACCGGAGAGATAGGACGCGTACGTGGCGGAGACGTGCTCGTTGTTGTAGTAGGAGACCATGTTGCCGATGACGGGTGAGCAGATTGTCGTGCAGAGCCATGGCCGGGGATTGACGTAAGGCACGTGCTCCGCCTTGGCCGCGGCCATCTCGTCGGCATTGTGCTCGTGAACCTTCGGATTGGGGTTCGTCACCGAGCACAGCTGGATGTGCTGGGGGTTCGCCGCAAGGCAGTCGGGGAGGATGGCGTTGAACGCGACGACGTCCCCGATGACGGCGACCCTCGTGGACCTGGACCTGAGCGACGTGATTGTCCTCTCGAGGCCGACCTTCCACGCCGCGTCGGAGATGGGCTTGTCGCCTGCGCCGCTGACCGCGGTGGTGCGACTCGCGAGAAGGACGAGGCTCGGGGCGAGCTTGCGAATCAGTGCGAACTCGGTCGAGCGGTAGTGGGTGCACGATGTGCTGACCCTCTGGGCGACGGGGTCCCACACGGTGACGTCCGCAGCCGGGCACGAGGGCTTCCACAGCAGGAGGAGCCGGAACCTGTCCTTCACCGCGATCGGGACGAGGGCCGTCAGCCACATGAGCGCGTGGGAGTCGCCGAACAGGGCGACGGTGTGCGTGCTGTGCAGGTCACCGAAGACGCACTGGGACCTGCCGGAGCAGCCGGACTGGGTCTCGGGGAAGTACGTGGGGACGTCGTCGTTGCCCGCCTCGATCAGGTTGGGGACGAGGTCGTTGGGCAGCACCTCGATCTTGCTCGCGGCGCCGACGAGCTTGGCGACCTGGGCTGCGGTTCCGGGCGGCGGCAGGGGTGCGGGAGCCGACGGCCTCGCGGAGGCCGACGAAGGCCCGGACCCCGCCAGCGGGAGGGCCAGCGCCGCGACGGCGAAGGCGAGCAGGAGCGCGTTGCCGCCCGCACGGCATCGACCCGCCCTCACGCGTGACCGTCGACGGCTTTGCGTGACAGTGCTTGCACATCTCTGGTGGTGGCTCATGACGGGACGTTTCGGTTCGGCGCCCGATCCGGACCTGACAGCGAGCACCTCGCTCTCCTGCCCACGAGAGGCTTGTAAAGCTCAGTGTTGATCGCCGTGGTGAGTCCACCTACTCCTACGTCCTGGCTCCACGTCACAGTCTACTTCGATCCCCCTTGGGTCTCAGCCTTGCACGGAGGCTCGCGGGTATCCCAGATCGCTGCCGGGTCTGCAAAGTCGTCGTACTCAGCGCCGGAGATCCTCGGTTGGCCATCGAGTGGTGCCGTCGAGAATCTCTGGATCGCCGGTCAACAGCATGGCTCCGTGGGCGATGGCCGTAGCAAGGGCGAAGGCGTCGGCGTAGGCAATGGAGTGGCCGGCTTTGATGTGCGCCGCTTCAAGGACCCGTACCTGCGTCGGGAGCTCGAGTGCCACATTGCGTCGGAGCTCTCGAACCACGTGTCGAGCTCGATCCTCGCCGGCCAGGCGCTCCACGACATAGGCGACTTCGCCGAGGTTGATCCAGCTCATCAAGGGACGAGCCTGCATCGCCGACTCGACACGGCTCGCAGCCGGCTCTCCGCCCTCGAGCCACCGAAGCACCGCCCAGGAGTCCAGGCAGTCGGTCACCGCTCGAGCTCGACCCGGTGCTCTGCCTCGAGAAGCGCCGCGAGCCCGAGACCCCGAAGCGAGCCTCGCAGGGCCGCGTCGGGGCGAACGGGTTCAATGCGCACGGCATTGTTATCCACTGAGACGTCGACCTCGTCACCCGGGGCGATGCCCAACTGATCTCGGAGCGCCTTCGGGATTACGACCTGTCCCTTCGGGCCTACACGGTAAGTCATACCGATAAGTATAACTGGAGATGTGACATTCTCGTATTCGAGCCGGAAGGCGGTTGCACGCGGCTTTCGGGGGTGCCCCCGATCCGCACCCGTTCGGCGCGCACCACTAGAGGTATTGGTTGGGGGCTCTACGGGTTCGATCGACGTCGTTCCCGCATGACGAGAAGCCAGCCCATCCAGAGCACCGCGAACCCCATCATTCCAAAGCCGGCGTACTTCAGGAATGCGATACCGGTGAATGCGCCGATGACTCCGGCGGCTGCTCCTGACCAGGTTGCAATGAGGAATGTCTTGAAAATCCGCGCAACTTCGGGTTGCCCATCCTCCTTCAACCAACGGATTTGCAGCGTGCCGACTCCGATTTTGAAGATCACAATGAGAATTGCAAGCCCGGCAGCCAACCCCAGCCAGAACACGCCGTGAAGCCTCCCACGCCAAACTGAGAAGCGTCACATACCGATGCTCCTATGGGCGGGGATACGTGCTCCCACCGCCCTGCATGGTTCGGGTCATCTGATCGGAGCCCATAGACCATCGTTGCCGAAGATCCGGCCAGGTTGACGGGCAAGTCCACGCTCCCTTGGACGGTGACGCCCGAAACGATGATTCGATGATCACCGAAGATGACGCCGAGGTCGACGCTTGTCTCAACTGCAGCGCAGCGATGTTCCTACCTTCACGAAGCAGGCCGAGCAACAGGTGCTCGGTTCCGACGAAGTCGCGGCTCAGCTGACGTGCCTCTTCCTGGGCGAGCGTAAGGACACGTCGGCTCTGGTCGGTGAATCGCTCAAACACGGTGCCTCCGTGGGTGAGGTTAGAAAGGTGTCCTTGTCGCGCTAGCCATCGACTTGGCCAGACCTGCCAGCCTTGGCGCGTTCAAAGTGGCATCATTGCGTAGCTCGGCGGCAATGACGACGTAGGGAGACGACGATGAAGCCACTCAACCCATCTTGCGCCTCCCGGATCCCACATCGTCGCTGAACCCGTCGGGGCGCATGTCTCTCCTAGGAGACCACGTGCCCCACATCCTTCAGACCCTCGCCGACACCGGCGTGACATCGTTCTGCGCGGGGATCGATGACCCAACGGCACTCCGCGATCAACTCGCAACCTCACTTCACGCCGGATCCACTCGCCCCGAGTGGTGTTGGCTTGCGCAAGATCCGGCCGGACAGGTTCTTGCCCGCCACTACTGGTGGGGTCAACCCAACGCTATCCGTCCGATTGGCGTCGAACTGGTAAGCGTCGAGGATCTCTCTGCTGCGGGTGAGCTTCTTCGGCATGCTCGGGCTCACCTCGATGTCGAGGATGCCTGGTGCTGCATCACCGCGGCCGTTGAAGAAGGCGACGACCCGAGCGTCGTCCAGGGAAACTTCGTCGCTGTCCTCAAGGGCTGCGGCTTCGGCTTCGAAGTCTCCAGAGTCAGGGTCGAGTGGGTCGCCGGAACCGAAACCAAACCCGACTCCGGTCGCCTTGACTTTCGGCCCGCACGGAGTCTGTCCGACGAGGTCCTGGTGACGCTCTTCTCGGCCGTCACCGACGGGTCCCTCGATCACGGCATGTCGACCGATCGGGTTCGACGCGGCGCAGAGGGCGAGGCCCGCCAGCGATTGGAGCGAGCCCGTTCCTACCGCGCTGAGTCCGACTGGTTCCAGGTGGCGTTCACCCCCGCAGGTGACCCCGTCGGCTACGTAGTGCCGGGACTCGCGAACGAAACGCCCATGGTCGCCGAGATCGGCGTCGCGGTGAGCCATCGAGGAAACGGTTACGTCGACGACCTACTCAGTTGGGCGACGCGTCTCTTGGCTTCAAGCGGCGCCGAACGCATCATCGCTGACACCGACCGCGCCAACGTTCCGATGCGTGCTGCGTTCGATCGAGCCGGCTTTCGGGAGTTCCGATGGCGGGACGACTACCAGTGGAATCGGGACGATCCCTGAGGAGTCCGACACCCACTCCGTGCGGAGTAGCGGAGGTGCGACACTCCGTTCCTAGTCGCTGCCGGGGCGTGGCCACCAAGTGCTCGAAGCGCTTGACCGTGGATCGGCCCGTCAGTCCGCCGGCCCCGAAGCGAGCTCTCCGACCTCGAGTGACGTCAGACGGCGTGAACGCCTCGGCGGTGCAGGTCCGGTCGCTGGCGCACGTCACACGCCTCGTGATCTATTGCACCAAGATGCCCTCGTGGAGTACGTGACCGTCGATCGGGGTGGCGAGCGGCGCTATCAAGCCCGGCCTGAGCCTTCGCAGGTCGACGCCATGTGCAGGCGTCTCCTCGGGCCAAATGCGCAGCCAGTGAAGGCAGTCGAGAACGAGTTCGGGACCTACAACAGCACGTTCCGTGTCGAACTGGCTGCGGGCGCTCCGGTCTACCTTCGGGTCGCGCCCCCAGCGGACCGGCAGCTTCGATCGGAGCGGCAGTTCATGCGCAATGAGCATGCCGGCATCCCATTTCTGGCTCCGATCGCTCCGCTACTTCCTCTCACCCTTGGCGTCGACTTCACGCACGAGATCGTCGATCGGGACTACGTCATCCAGTCGGAGCTCGTAGGCACGCCTGCTCCCGACGGGCTGGACCGATACCCGCGAGACAAGTGGGTCTCCTTCTTCCGCGACATGGGCTCCATCGCAAGGTCCATCCATGCTGTCCGAGGAGATCGCTTCGGCTTCATGATCGGTCCGTCATTTGCATCCTGGTCCGATGCCCTCTTGGCGTCGCTCGAGGATGTCGCGTCCGATCACACCGATCTGGGCCTCGCATCGCAGGACGTCCACGCGCTCGCTGGGCACGTGTCGCGTCATAGGTCGACGCTCGATCAGATCTCGGAACCCCGACTGCTTCACGGGGACCTCTGGACGGTCAATGTCACGATCTCCGACGACGCACCGCTGCCGCGAATCGTCGGTGTCTGCGATTGGGATCGAATGTCGTGGGGTGACCCTTTGGCCGACTGGACGATCTTCATGGCGAGGAAGCGTCCTGGGACCGAGCGAGATGGTTTCTGGCAGACCTATGGGAGCGTCACCCCGACGTTGGAGGCCACGGTCCGGAACCTGATCTACACGGCCCGCCATCTGTTGATGGTTCGACTCGAGAGGATCCGCCTCGGGAAGGTCGACGACATCGCGACCACCTACCAGGACGTCAACGCCGTCCTCCTCCAGATCCCGACCTGACCGGTCACCGGTCGGTCGCGCATGGATGGCCAGGTCGACGTGCCCCCCTGACACCGTGAGAGCACGGCGTGAACAACGCCAGCGGAGCGACAGCTCCGAGCGTCATGAGATGATCGCATTGGAGGCAGGTCGCATTGCGAATGGCCGGAGCCGTGCTCGAGGTGCGTGTAGTTCGGGCCGGATTGCTGGCGAATTGATCGAATCGTGTGCTTGGGCCGACGTAGAGGCATCAGGGTCCACACATGTTGCACCAAGCGGTCGACCGTCGACTCACTCTTGATCCTGGGTTGAGGGAACTCCAATGACGCGGATCGTCTCTGGTGCCGCGAGGCTGCACAACCGGGACCTCCATCGCGGTGAGATCCAGGATCGTGACGCCAGCACCAGCGATGGTCATGCCGCTCCTTGGCTCTCTCGTCCGTTGTCCACTCCCGCGTGCATCCTGGGTTGGCTCGTTGCTTCCGCGAGCTTCCTCGCAATCACCGTCCTCGCCGGAGGCATCGCCTCGGGGGATGCAAGTCAGTCGGTCTATGCCGCGTGGGCTCTGGCGCATGGGCACATGGGTTGCGGCTACCCAGCAGCAGGCGTGCCCGGCTACGCCCCAGTGGCCCCGGGCTATGTCCTGCTGTCGGGCGCACTTGTCGCCATGCTGGGGATCGGGCACGGGGTGGCGTTCCCCGCGCTCTCCGCGGGCGGCGCGCCTTGCGGCGCCGCGGTGCAGGCCATGAACCAGTGGAGCTTGCACACGCTGTCGCTGGCACCGACCCTTCGCATCGGGTACCTCGGATGGCTCGTGCTCATGGCTGGCGTCGTCGCACTCCTGAGAACGAGCGGGCGGGGTCGGTGCACCTGGGAGCCGACGACGCTCGTGATCGTCGCATGCTTGCCGCCGGTCGCGATGTGCCTCGTCGAGTTCTTCCATCCGCAAGACCTGGTCGCCATGGGTCTGGCGCTTGCTGCCTTGGCAAGTGTTCGCCGCGAGAACTGGATGGCGGCTGGCCTCCTCCTCGGGTCCGCCATCATGTCTCAGCAGTTCACGCTGCTCGTCGCAGTGCCACTTCTCGTACTCGCCCCACGCACACAACGGATCAAGTTCACCAGCTCCATCGTCGCCTCTGTTGGGTTGATCGCCATTCCCGTGCTGGCGCTCACGTCAGGTCGCGGGATCACGTCCATCCTCATCGGTCCTGGTGGCATCGCGGGCATGTCCCTCGCGGTGCTGACTGGCGCACACGGGTCGCTGCTCCTCGTGCTGTCCCGAATCGTTCCGCTCTGTCTCGCGGCCATCCTGGCGGCCTGGGCTGGCAGCCGCCTTGGTGCCAACGCCTTCGATCCCGTCCCGCTGACAGCAATCGTCGCGCTCTGCCTATCGCTGCGGCTCGTCTTCGAGATCTCGGTGTGGGGTTACTACTTCATGGCGATCGCAGTGATGCTCGTCGTGCTCGCCGCGATGCGCGGTCGGATCGGGGTCCCACTGATGATCTGGCTCTCCATGCTTTCCTTGATCGCCTTCGGCGGCGGCCTCAGCGAGACGGATGCATTCGGCGTCCTTCCGGTTTGGCTCTGCCAGCTCATTTTGGTTGCAGGCGCGTTCGGGTTGGCGGGCCGTCCGTTGCTAGAAGCGCTGTCTGAGACATCGACCGACCAGATCTCCATTGGCTCAGACACTCCGGGAGTACGAAACCCGTGCGTGGCCTGAGTACGACAGTGCGGCTCACCCTCAGAGAATCACGACGCAGCGAAGCGGCAGGATTGGCAGCACGGCAAGCCGCAGAGGTCATGCGTGCCGATGGGATCTTGAGTCGCCGTCGGCCAAGGACATCCAGCCGATCCGAACCTCGACCTGCAGATCACGTTGAGGCGGATCGCTACGGTGCCGGCATGTGACGAACGTTTCTGGCGACCGAGGCCCACCACGATGTGGCCCCGCCCGGCTTTCAAGAGGGGGGACTGACCTCCGGTCCAGGTTGCCTTCGAAGGCCGGATTACGGTCAAGGCATGACCCGTTTCGTGATCGATCCTCTTACGTTGGTGGGCCTCGTGGAGGGCGGTCGCAGTGTCAGTCCGGACCATCAATTGGTCGCGCCGAACTCGATCCGTTCGCAGGCGCTCGACCTGCTGCTGCATCGCGTACGTAGCGACGAGCTCTCCGAGGAGGCAGCGATGGATCTACACGAGCGGATGACGGAAGTGAAGATGCGACTGCTGGGCGACCGTGTCTCACGTCGCACCGCTTGGCAGATCGCGATGGGGCAAGGCTGGAGCACGATTCAGGACGCCGAGTACCTCGCAGTGACAAAGCTCCAGGGCGATGCGCTTGTCACCGAGAGCTCCGAACTTGCGGCCAAGGCGGCGGGCATCGTCCCTGTTGCCAAGCCGAAGGATCTGTTCGCCCGGTAGTCGGGGCGGACCTGTTGTGCTGACCGGCAGGGTGCTTGAGATGGGTCGTCGCGCACGGCGAGGTCGCCTCCTAGTCCATGCCGGCGGAGAGTCGCCGGGGCGCGACCAGCCGGTAGCTCTCCTGGACAACCTCGGAGACTTCCGCCCAGTCCACTGCCGCTGATCGAAGTTGGATGCCGATCCACCCCTTCGACCCCACATAGGGCGGATAGAAGAATGGATCCCCTTGGAAGAGCATCGCGGTTTGATCCTCGCGCGACGCCTTCATTGAGGCCGAGACCCTCCCATCCTCGCTTGCCACCATGGCGAAGATCTTCTTCTGGACTCGAAAGGTTGCGACTCCCCACGTCTCTTCTTCGTAGGTCTCAGGAAATGCGAGGCAGATCTTCCGCATTCGTGTCAGAGGAGTGGCCGTCACGGTCGAAGAGCGTACGTGGCACAGGTCACAGATCGCCGAGGCGGGACCACGCGCCGTCTGATTGCACCCGAGGCCAGCTCAGCTCTCGTCGAGCGGGTAGACGACTCCTGATCCCGACGCTCCAGCCAAAGTCAGCGCACCGAGATGCTGCCGTGGCACGGCGGCGAGCCAGCCCGAGAGGCGCCTTCGGTCATTTGTAGGATGCATCGAATGCGAGGCCTGTCGAAGGGGCTACCGAGTCCGGCGCAGGATTGCATCCAGCCGGTGGCAGCGGAGACTGCTTCGGGCTCGCGCGCGCAGCAATCGAATCGCTAGCGACGGACGGCCGTCGCGGGGACAGACCACTGACCGCCTTGATCTATAGGAGGTGCTGATGGCGACATCGACCAAGAACTCGCCCTCGAAGCGAGCGCCGGCAAAGAAGGCGCCGGCAAAGAAGGCGCCGGCACAGAAGGCGCCGGCACAGAAGGCGCCGGCAAAGAAGGCGCCGGCAAAGAAGGCATCGTCCCGAGCAGCCACGAAGAAGGTCTCTTCCAAGAGGCCGCCAGCCAAGCGGACCACCAAACAGCCGCAGACCAGGAAGCGAGCCGGTCGAAAGGCGACAGGCAGGAAGGCGACAACACGCGAGACGCCCGCAAAGAGGGCGACCAGCCGTCGAGGTCTCGAAAAGGGCGCCGCGGGATCCGCTCGTAAGCCGATCGGCCACAGGACTGCCAAGGTGTCCGCGCTTCGGGTGGTATTGGAGGGCGGTCCCAAAGGCAAGAAGTCGGCGGCGGTAGCTCCGGATTGGCCCGGCTTGGAGCGTGGTGCGAAGACAGAAGAGGCGGCGACCGCAGCGTTACAGGACCACCTTCCACGCTACGCAGAGGTGGCCAAGCAGGCCAAGATGGACAAGGAGTTCGCGGCTCTCACGACGGTGGATGTGGTGGAGCGGTATCCAGGCACGGGCTCCACTGACTTCTGGGGGATCTCCTTCGCGTTCTCGAGCTTCGATTGGCAAGCCATGTCGAGCGAACAGTTGGAACGGGAACTAACTCTGATGCAGGCGTGCTGGACCGTCTTCGACAGGGTGCGTGGGCGAGTGTCAGCTCAGATGCAGAAGGGTCCGCGCGGGGGTGGTCGTGACCGAGATCGGATCGTTCGTCACACCCTTGGCGTTGAGCAGGACTGGGCAAGGAAGGTCGGGGTCCACACCCCTCGCGATGCGGTGGTTACCGATCCAGCCGGACTGAAGGCGTATCGCGGCGATTATTGCGCGGCTATTCGATCGTTCCATGCCGAGGGCAAGATCGCCCGGACGTGGCCGCTCCGGTACCTGATTCGGCACACGGCATATCACACGATGGATCACGCCTGGGAGATGGAAGACAAGGACCTGAGCAGAGAGAACGCGTAGGACGCATTCCCGATCAGCGGTCGGGCACCCTAGATCGAGGTGTGCAAGTGAGCGCGTGGGATGCACCAAATCGCTTCGGCTCCAAGCGGATCAGCGGATCAGCGGATCAGCGCCGACGCCATGATTGGCGGAGATCTTTGAGCTTCAGGGCGCGTGCTGTAATGAGCCATGCATAGACCCAGCGCGCTGACGTTGGATCTCGATGACACCCTCCTCGACGGAGCTGGACTCGAGGAGTCCATCCTTCGCGTGTGCGACTCGCTGGCGACCATGTATCCCGGGCTCGATGCGTCCCAGCTCAAATCTGCGAATGCCGCAGCCTGGATGGAGTACTGGCACGACGTCGAGGAAGACTGGACGTTGGGAAGGCTCGACAGCGCAGCATTCAGTTTGGAAGGTTGGCGTCGAACACTGTTCGCGTGTGGCTGCACCGATGACGACGCCGTCCGGATGGCATGCGGTCTCCATCGCCAATTCGCTCGCGACGCCCATCGCCTCTACGACGACGTTCAGGAGCTCTTCGACTACGTCCGCGGCGCCAAACTTCCAATCGCACTCATTACGAATGGAGCCTCCGACGTGCAGCGCGAGAAGCTGGAGGTACTGGGCATCTCACACCTGTTCGTTGCCGTTGTCGTGTCAGGCGAGCTCGGATCGGCTAAGCCCGACGCACTGCCGTTCATCATGGCGGCCGAGGCCCTGGGATCAGAGCCAAGCCGCACGTGGCATGTTGGCGACAATCTCCGCAAGGATGTCGCTGGCGCGAGGAGTGCGGGGCTTGTCGCGGTCTGGCTCAATCGGCATGCGGTCCAGCGAGCCGAGAATGACCCTGAGCCCGACCTGGAGATCGATACCTTGTCGCGCATTCCCGACCTCATTTCGTGCACAGCCAGCTGAGGCGTGAACCTTCGTCGCAATGCGTCGCTGTCGCGTCAGCCGCCGATCACGCTTGGTAGGTGAGTCGGTAGTCTCACCCGCTGATGTCTGCGCTCCCCGCTCCCACGAGCCGACTCACTATCCGCGCGTGGCAGCAGGAGGATCGTCCGCTGTTCGCGCGGATGAACGCCGACCCGGCGGTCATGGAGTTCCTCCCTCACGTGTTGAGCCGCCAGGAGAGCGATGCCATGGTCGACCGATTCGTTGACGAACACAACACTCGAGGATTCTGCCCCTGGGCGGTGGAGGAGACGGCATCGGGCAGCTTCATTGGCTTCGTCGGTCTTCACGAGGTCTCGGACTCGCTCCCGTTTTCGCCGGCGGTGGAGGTCGGATGGCGGCTCGGGCGCCCATTCTGGGGCTGCGGCTACGCCACCGAGGCGGCATCGTCCTCGTTGAGCCATGGGTTCGGCGTGCTGGGCATCACCGACGTCGTGTCGATGACGTCGGTGATGAACGGACGGTCCCGAGCCGTCATGGAGCGGCTCGGGATGCACACAGAACCAGGAGAGGACTTCGAGCACCCGCGTCTGGCCCTGGGACACCACCTGCGTCCCCACGTGCTCTATCGGCTCTCTGCCAGCGAGTGGGACCGCAACGCCCGTCGAAGGGCATGAGCGCGGTCCCTCCTGAGGTCTCGAGTGCGTGGCCTGGCGTCCTCGAAGGGGTGAGGCGACGAGGAATGCTCGGCGGCTCCTGGCCACCTGGGCGCACGTTGCCTAACGGCGATGAACAGAGACGGCGTAGCCGCTCGCGGCCACACGCGGTTGACGATCCCAGGTGGACCAACGATCTTCCAGGTACAGGCCAGCGGCCTCGCATGCTGCGTCGTAGTCGGCGATGCCGTAGCCGCGGTCCAGCTCGAATCCAGCGATCAGCCGCCCGCGCACGTCGACGTGGGCGGCGCAGGATGCGACGAGCGCGGATCGCTCCATGACGGGGCAGAACAGAGGGACGTTGCCGGCCAGGACCACGACGTCGAAGCGACGCTCCAGCGCAAGGGTGGCAAGGTCGGACTGCCACCAGTCGAGCTCTGGAGCAAGGCGCCTCGCCTCGCGGATCATCGACTCGTCGATGTCGACGCCGAGAGTGGCGATGCCGCGTCGCGCGAGCTCGATGGCAACGCGTCCGGTGCCACAGCCGGCGTCGAGGACCGACTCAGGGCAATAGGCGCACACGAGCGCGGCCTCGCCATGGACGTCCACGCCGGCTGCTGCGAGCGCATCGAACCGGGCTTGGTACTCCTTGCCGTCGAAGGCGGGCACGTGGTGCATTCAAGCAGGAGTACACGACGCTGAAATTGCACTCGGCGGCACCCACCTGGCGCCCCCAGCGGCCCATTCACGGCATCGGCGCCACGCTCACACCTCGGCACGCGAGGACTGCGAATATCGCACAATCCCAACGGCTGCGAGCACCGCGCATGCCGCAGTGTGCGCGAACACGGCCCGGCGCGTCGGCGGAGTCCACGATCCCACGTCGTACGTGTTCGGCTCGATGAGGATGCCGACGATCCCCGCGATGCCGATCCCCGCGCAGACCAATGCTCGACGTGCGACCCCGGCACGTCCTGTCCCCGTGGTGGCGGAGAACACAGCGGCGACGGGCATTGGCCATGGTGCCGCGACGGCAGCACCCCATCCCATCAGGATCCCCGTCCGCACCGAGATCGGGACACTCGTGCCCAGCGGCTTGCCGGGCAGAACCTCTCGTACGGCCACGATGCTGGTGTACGCGGTCACCCCCGCGAGTCCGATCGCCGCGGCTCGAAGCGCCACGTCACCGCAACCAGAACGCGGTCGCTCCTGTGTTCGTGACGCTGGAGTGGCTCCATTAGTGGCTCCATTAGTCACCGGTCTCAGCCTTTGCGGAAGGCGCGCCCCATCGATGGTCCCGCCGCGGGGTCATCGATGCAGCCGCTCGATGGCCTCATCTCGATCGTCGAATCCTCGAATGTCCTTGATCCTCCCGTCGACCACGGTGAGGAGCTGCCACCGGTCGTGCTCGGCGCTCGGATCGACACCCCCTGAGTCCTGGCGCACCTTCAGGCCGACGAGGATTCTGTCTCTGTCGACCACGGTTTCAACGACGTCGGCGCGCACCCCGTTTGCGCGACCCTGTCGGTACCACGCCAGCACCTGGTCCCTGTTGTGGCACCCGGAGACCTGATCGTCGGGAGGTCCCCAGGACACAGCGGGATCGAGCAACTCTCGGTAGGCGTCGAGATCAGCCGTCTCGAGGGCGACGCGTACCTGACCTGCCAGGCGCTGGACATCCGTCTGGTTCGTTGCCACAGGCGCGGCTCCTGTCTCGCTCGCGACAACCTAACCGTGGTGCGCTCGCACTGCTCCTCGCCATGACTGCCATCGCCGAGTCACCCGTTGGCAACTGCCGGCACCGACATCGGAGTGCGCCACGGCGTCACGGACGGCCAAGGCGTCGCGAGCTGAGCGAGGTACGACCTCGGCACTTGCCGGTGACGACGGTCGTGGCTCGCGCCGGGACCGCACGAGGAGGGGCCAATTGGACCCCTCCTCGAGCGGCGCTCGGGCTCAAAGGCGTGTCAGTTCGTCGACCTAGGTCAGCCGGACGATCGTCGTCGCCTTCGTGGCGAAGAACGACCCGCTGCCCGAGTACGACGCGACGATCCGGTAGCTGCCCTTTGGAAGGCTGATCGGTGAGCGACACTCGGCGAGGCCGCCGCGCAGCGCCACGGCGCACAGGATCTTGCCCTGCGAGGAGAAGGTCACCGTGCCGGTCGCGAACGCCACCGACACCGACCCGGTCATCGAGACCACGGCTCCGGCACGCGCGGTGCCGGGCGTCGACATCTCGAGTCGGACGTGGCCCTTGCTGACCTTGATCGACTGGGCCAAGGTCGACGGGTGGTAGTTGGCATTGCCCGGGTCGATGAATGCGACGACGCAGGTGCCCACGGATCGGAACTCCACGGTCCCGTGCACCACGGCGCAGCCGGTGGAGTGCGCCCCGAGGGACACCCGGATCGGGTCGTGCGTGTTGGACTGGGCCGTCGGTGTGTAGGAGCCCCCGGCGCGAGCGAGCCCCGGTGCCCTCGACCGAGCCGTGATCACGCTCACGCCCCTGCCGATCGCAAAGCTCTGCTGGGCCTTGGCCGGCACGTAGGTCGGGCTGCCAACTTGCGTGGCATCGACGACGCACGTCCCGACGGCCGTGAACTTGATGGCGGCGCCCGAGAGCGAGCAGCCCTTGCTGAGCGGGTCGAGCGTGAACGAGACGCCAAGCCCCGAGCTCGCGGTCGCCGAAGGCGTGTACGCCGGACCACCGACGCGCGCCGTCGAGGGAGGCGTCGTCGAGAACGAGACCGTCTGTGCGATCCCCCCGACGCTGATCGTCTGCTGGACCTGCGCTGCAGCGGCGTACGAGCTGGTCCCGAGCTGGTTCGCGTCGATGATGCAGGTGCCCCTGGGCGCCGACAGCGTGACCTTGCCTGAGCCGTCGACGGCGCAGCCCGACGTCGAAGTGCCGTCGATGGTGAAGGTGACGGGGTTCGACGATGCGCCTCCGGTCGCGCTCACGTTGTAGGTGTCACCCACGGTCGGGTTGGTCGGCGGGGTCGACGTGAAGGAGATCGCCTGGGGGATCCCGGCGACCTGCAGGGTCTGCTGGGTGCTCGCAGGTGCGTACGTGGTGTCGCCCGGCTCGTTGGCGTCGATGATGCAGGTGCCCAACGGCGTCGAGAAGTGCACGACGTTGCTCCCGTCGATGGTGCAGCCCGATGTCGACGATGGATCGATCGTCAAGGTCACCGGGTTGCCCGTCGCTCCTCCGCTGGCGCTCGCCGCATACGTACCGCCGACCGTTGGGGTCGATGGAGGCGAGGAGAAGGTGACGGTCTGCGGCACCGTGCCTGGAAGGGTGTCCCAGTACGACTCGATCGACTTCTCGAGGCCGGTCGTGTTCGTGAGCTGCAGGTAGTACTCATCACCCGTGCCCAACGTGAACGTGTTCGAGCCGGTGGTGGTGATCGAGTTCGTGCCCGGTCCGACCTCGGTCAGGGAGGCGTCGCCCGGCTGGAGCGCGTGGTACGCCGTGGTGAGATCGAAGGAGGTGATCGCGTGGTTGTTCCCCGCGTACGCCGCCATGGCCGCTCGGACCGGCGAGTTGGCCGGGTGGCGCGATGTCACCGTCTGGCCGGTGAATACCTGAGAGCCGACCTCGTAGCCGGAGTAGACGATCTTCGTCGGCCAGTTCGCGGCGACGTCCTCGGCCGCCCCTGCGTGACCCTCGAAGTTGTTCTCGCCGTTGAGGCTCGGGTAGCCGCCGCCCGTGGCGACGAGCACACTCACCTTCTGCGCGATGAGCTGGGCGCCGGTGAGCGGGCTGATCGAGTCCGGCGGCGAGTTGAGCAGGGCATCGATGTTCTCCTCGTAGCCCGTCGCGACGATGACGACGCTCCCGTTCGGCTGCGAGACGAGGGCCTTGCGGTAGAGGGACACGACGGGCAGGGGCGCTGGCGTGGTCGGCGAGGCGAACGCCGCGCACGGCGTGAGGTAGTCCTTGGTGGTCGGCGCGGGACCGTTGTCGGGCATGTCAGAGCCGATCGGCGTGTTCGGGTAGCCGTAGAACTGGGCGACCGCCGCGAGGCATTTCCACGTGTCCGTGGCCACCGCCGGCCGGTAGTACGGCACGTCGGCTCCGATCGCGATGACGTTGTCCTGTCCGAAGAGTGCTCCAGCGAAGAGCATCGTCTCGGCACCCAGATCGTCGGCGGCGTTGTACATATCAGTGTCGAGGATGACCGGGATGCGCGGGGTCGCCGCACCTGCACGCACGGAAGGCGCTGCGACGAACGTGAACGCGATGAGCGTGACAAGGACAACGAGCGCACACAGACGTGCGCGCCTCGACCGGGACGCCGCGCTCGAGTCTGAGCGCTGCGCCAATGTCGAACTTTCCTCGAGCGACCGACACACTTTCTGCATTGCAGTTCCTCCCGCTCCACATTCAGTTGTGAATCTGCGAAACCTACGCGATCCAGCGCGAACGTGCATCTTGAGGAACGTTGCAGGCGACGGCGCGAACGGTCGATCGGGGTGCGTCAAGTCGATGGAAGCGAGCAAAGTGACCGCGACTTAGTTTGATCTATTCTGGTACGAAACGCCCATATTTATAGGCGAAATGAGTCACGGCACTGTGGATCATAGGTGACGATTGTGCGCTCGCTATTGTGTCAACGACCTGGGTGGTATTGCGCTCATCAAGATGCCGAACCTGGTGCGTCGTTGACGAATCGGGGGCTTCCAGAAACTTTTATTGACACACCCGCGGCACGACGTCCCGCCTGCCACTCCCGCGGGCCACCGACGCGCCGTGGTCGTGGCACCGCCGGTGGTGTGCCGAGATCCCGGAGCGCGCACGGTCGCCCGACGGCGTCAGTTCACGGCACGGTCGAGTGACGACCAGTAGGGCTCGCGAAGCTTGAACTTCTGGAGCTTGCCGGTGGCCGTGCGTGCGAGCTCGTCGCGGAACTCGACGGACTTCGGCGCCTTGAAGTGCGCGAGTGACGAGCGGCAGTGCGCAATCAGCTCCGCTTCCGATGCCTGGTGCCCCTCGCGTAGGACGACGAGCGCCTTGACCGACTCGCCCCAGGTCTCGTCGGGCACGCCGATCACGGCGACCTCTGCGACGGCGGCATGCTGGAAGAGGCAGTCCTCCACCTCGATCGAGCTCACATTCTCGCCGCCGGTGATGATCACGTCCTTTCGACGGTCGGTGATGACGGTGTAGGGCCCCTCCATGAACCCGCCGTCGCCGGTGTGGAACCAGCCGCCCTCGAGTGCCTTCTCGGTCTCGATCGGCTGGTCCCAGTAGCTCTCGAACACGTGGTTGGACCGCGCGAGAATCTCACCGTCGACGTCGACGGCGATCTCCACGCCGATCGCGGGCACCCCCGCCCGCCCGAGCAGGGCTGCGCGCTCCTTGGGCTCTTCGCCGTCCCACTCCTTCGGCGCCCGGTTGATGGTGAGGAGGGGAGACGTCTCGGTCAGGCCGTAGATCTGCACGAACTCCCATCCGAGCTCGGTCTCGACGCGCTCGATGACCCGGCGCGGAGGCGGCGCGCCCGCCACGACGATGCGCACCGTGCCGCGACCCGGCACCGGCCTTCCGATGATGACCCTCGCCGCGGCCGCATCGAGGATCATCGCGACCACGGCGGGTGCGCCGCACATGAGCGTGACGCCCTCGCGCTCGACGCGCACGAGGATCTCCTCGCCGTCGACCTTTCGGAGCACGACGTGACGGGCAGCCATCGCCGTGGCGGCGTAGGGCATCCCCCAGCCGTTCGCGTGGAACATCGGGAGCGTGTGCAGGAGGACGTCGCGGTCGCTGACGCCCAGGTGCCAGCCGAAGCTCGCGGCATTGAGCCAGCAGTTCCGATGGGTGAGCTGGACGCCCTTGGGGTTGGCGGTCGTGCCAGAGGTGTAGTTGATGGAGCACGAGGCGTCCTCTGAGGGCTCGGCCAGCAGCGGCTCGGGCCTGTCGGGGTGCTCGCCGAGCCATGCCTCGTCGTCCTCTCCGTCGAGCCGCACGACGTGCGCGACATCCACGTCGGCGAGCAGGTCGGCAAACTCAGGGTCATAGAGCACGACGTCGGCGCCCGAGTGCCGAACGATGTAGGCAACCTCGGCCGCATTGAGGCGGAAGTTGATGGGGACGAGGACTCTGCCGTACCCGCTCACGCCGAAGAACGAGACGAGGAACCTCGCAGAGTTCGGGCTGATGATGGCGACCCGCGCCCCGTGCGGGACATCGAGCTCGTCGAGCCGCGACGCCATCGCGGTGGCACGGCGATGCATGGCGGCGTAGGAGACCGCGCCGAGGGAGCCCGGGACTCCCGGCTCGTCGACGATCGCGATCCGGTCGGGCGCGACGAACGCCGCGCGCTCGAGGAAGCCGCCCACGGTCAGCTCCATCCGCATGTCGCCTCCCAGTTCAGTGGTGCGTGGGAGCGACCATAGTGACCGCGACCGATGCGGCGAGAAGGCGGCGGTGGAGCCGCGCCCGGTCGTGCGAGGATCGGCGCCATGCGATTCGTCGTCTACGGCGCTGGTGCGATCGGCGGCGTCCTCGGCGGGCGCCTCGCAGAGCACGGCAGCGACGTCGTGCTCATCGCGAGGGGCGAGCACCTCGAGGCGATCCGCGCGCGAGGGCTCACCGTCGAGTCCCCCGATGCAACGGTCACCCTGGAATTGCCGGTCGTCGGCCATCCGGCCGACGTCCACCTCCGCGAGGACGACGTGGTCGTGCTCGCGGTGAAGAGCCAGGACACCGTTGCGGCCCTCGTCGCACTCGTGGCGTGCGCGCCTCGCTCCACGCCGATCGTCTGTGCGCAGAATGGCGTGGACAACGAGCGGTCGGCACTGCGGCGCTTCCCGAACATCTACGGAATGTGCGTGATGTGCCCTGCGACGCACCTCAACCCCGGCGTGGTGCAGGCGAGCTCGTCGCCGGTGACCGGGTTGATGGACCTCGGTCGCTGGCCGTCGGGGAGCGACGAGGTGGCCGTATCGGTGGCCGCGACGCTCTCGGCGGCGACGTTCTCCTCGGTGCCCCGCGATGACATTGCGAGGTGGAAGTGGGGAAAGTTGCTCATGAACCTCGGCAACGCGGTGGAAGCGGTCTTCGGGCACGACGAGTCTGCCCGGACGCTCGCGGAGCTCGCGCGCAGAGAGGGGGTGCGGTGCCTCGACGTCGCGGGCATCGAGGCTGTCGGCCCAGAGGAGGACGCGGCCCGGCGCGGCTCGCTCCTCACGTCGAAGCCGATCGGCGAAGGGCGACGCGGCGGCGGCTCGACGTGGCAGAGCCTGACGAGGTCGACGGGCGCCGTCGAGACTGACTACCTGACGGGCGAGATCGTGCTGCTCGGACGGCTCCACGGCGTCCCGACACCGATCAACGAGCGGCTCCAGACGCTGGCGAACGAGCTCGCCTGGTCGCACGCACCGCCTGCGTCGAGATCGGCCGACGAGGTCCTTCGTGCGCTGGGTGGCGACTCGGCATAGCGACGCGCCGCGAGGCTCGCGCCGACCTGCTCGGTAGCATCCGGCGGACGGCGCCGCAGCGGAGCGGGGGAGGCCACATGGGAACCGCGGTCGTGACAGGGGCCTCGAGCGGGCTTGGCAGAGAGCTCGCCCTGCTCCTGGCGGCGAGGGGCGAGCGTGTGGTCGCGGTCGCGAGGAGCGCCGACGCCATCGCGGAGCTCGCCTCGACGTCTCCTCGCATCGAGGCCGTGGTGGCGGACCTCTCGACACCGCAAGGGAGAGGCGAGCTCGCCGACGCCGTCGGCGACGTCGACATTCTCGTCAACAACGCCGGGTTCGCGAGCTCGGGGCCCTTCGCTGACACCACCCGCGAGGTGAGCGACCGCATGGTCGAAGTGAACGTGGTGGCGCTCACGGACCTCACCGCGAGGTGGCTCCCCGGCATGGTTGCTCGTGGGGCTGGCAGGGTCGTCAACGTCGCGTCGACCGCCGCCTTCCAGCCCGGCCCGATGATGGCCGTCTACTACGCGACCAAGGCCTACGTGCTGTCGTTCACCGAGGGGATCGCCGAGGAGCTCCGCGGCACTGGGGTGACCGCGACGGCGTTCTGCCCTGGGCCCTTCGTGAGCGGCTTCCAGAAGGTCGCGGGCATCGAAGGGTCGCGCCTCGTGGCAGGGCGCCGGCTGCCGTCGGCAGCGGAGATGGCGCGTGCCGCCCTCTCGGCGATGGATCGCGGCGTCGTCGTCGCCGTCCCGGGGGCGCTCAACAAGGCAGGCTCGATCGCACCGCGCTTCGCGCCGCGCCACCTGGTGCGTCGCGTGACGCGCCGGATCCAGTCCGACCTTGAGACAGGACACCTCGACGCGCCCCGGCCCTGACCACACGCCCAGGTAGCCTCGCAGCACCGATGACGACCGACGGGTCTGCCTCGACGCCGCCGGTGGCCACGCTCACTCGAGTCGCCGCGCCGCCCTCGAGGAACGTGACCGCGCTCGAGGTCGCCGGGGTCGCGATGCTGCTCGCGCTCGGCGCGTATATCCGCGCGCACGGGTTCACGAACCTGGACCTCTGGTTCGACGACGCCTGGGCGGCGATGCCGGCGCGGGTCGGGCTCTCCTCCGCTGTCCACATGGTGCTGACGGCACCCGGCTACGGCCTCGCGATGCGCAGCTGGATCCGCCTCGATCCAGCGACGACCTGGTGGGCGCAGCTCCCCGCATTCGTGCTCGGGCTCCTTGCGATCCCGGCGGTCTACACGCTCGTCCGGTGGTTCCGGAATCCGAGGTGGGTCGCGTTCGCCGCTGCCGTCGTCATCACCGTGAGCCCCGTCGCGATTCAGTACGCCACGAGGGTCAAGGAGTACCCCTTCGACCTGCTCGCCGCATGCGCCCTGCTTGCGCTCGCCGAGCGCGTCCGGCGTGCACCCTCGTCGCGGCGCCTCGCCGCCCTCGCCGCCGCTTCGGTCATCGCGCTCTTCGTCTCGGCGAGCTGCGTGACGGTGGTGGCCGGCACGTGGCTCGCTCTGTGCCTCGCGCTCGCGGGCACCCGGGCGCTGCGCCGCCCGCTCGCAGCGTGGCTCGCCGTCACCGCCGCAGGCGCCTTCGCGGTGTGGGCGACGTTCCTCCACGCCCTTCCAGGCGTGCTCAACACGAACTGGCGCCGCCGGGGGTTCCTCGTCGACTACCGGTCGCTCCCGCGAGCCGAGCGCAGCGTCTCGCTGATCTTCGGGGGGTTCCTGCACGCGGTGCTCGGCTACCCGGTGCCCGTCGCCTTCTTCCGGGGATCCCCCGGCTTCCACGACGTCGGTGCGCTCCTCGTCGGTCTGCTCCTGCTCGCGCTCGCCGTCTCGGTGCCGATCGTTGCCTCGCTTCGCTCCCGCGCGGCCGCGCCGGAGCTGGCCGCGGCGCTGGTGCTCCTCGTCGCGATCGTCCTCGCCGCCACCGACCGTGTGCCCCTCGGCGACGGTCGCACCGACGAGGTCCTCTACCCCGCGCTGCTCGTGTGCCTCGCCGCCGCCGTCCGTGCCGTGCTCCCGCGCGCGCGGCGAGTCGTCGCTGCCTCGGCCCCGGCCAGGGCGACTTCTGTCACGCTCGCGGGGGCGGTCCTGCTCGGCGCCGTCGTCTTCGGCGTCGCGCACCAGGCGGTCTACCCGACGATCTCCCTCCGCGACCTCGCCGCGCGCCTCGAGCCCTTCGAGCAGCGCGGCGACGTCGTCTTCGTCGACACGTTCAATTCGTTCGGATGGTGCTACTACTCGCTGTCGCCGTGCGAGGTGAAGGTCGGCGGCACGCCTGTGTGGCCGCAAGGCTTCCGACCTGTGTCGCTCACGCCTGCGACGTTCATCGCGAGCCACTACGGCATCCCGCTGCCGGAGTTCACCGCCGCGCAAGCCGCGGCAACACGCATCTGGTACATCGGCTACACGTTCGGGACATTCGACGTGGGTGCGGGTGCGGGGCAGTCCAACGTGCCGGTCAACACCTTCTTCAAGAGCCTCCTCAAGAAGGACGGGTGGCGACCCGACCCGGGGCCGACGACCCAGGTCCTCGGCGTGCACACCTACGCCCTGCTCTACGTGCGACGCGGAAGCGGTTGAGCGACTCGACGCGCGGGCGATTTGCCCCCACGGTCCGTGGTCGGCACAGTCGCGTGACGTAGCCTGACGACCGGGCGAGCAAGGGGGAACGGCATGAAGTGTCCGCAGTGCGGTGCCGAGGTTGCAGCGTCCGACATGTTCTGCGGGTCGTGCGGAAGCGCCGTCGGCTTCACGACGCCCCCGACGTCCTCGACGCCCCCACCACCGCCTCCGGGCGCGACGTCGCCCGATGCCACGCCGCCGGGTTGGGCTGCAGCCACGGCGCCGCCCCCGATGCCGCCCCCGATGCCCCCACCCATGCCGCCGCCGCCGATGGCGTACGGGACGTACCGCTTCCAGGACCCCGCGACCGGCGCCCCGGTGGCCGAGTGGTGGCAGCGCGCCGTCGCGGCGATCATCGACTGGGCGATTTTCGTCATTCCCACATGGATCATCGTCTACGTGGTCATCATCAGCGCCGTCACCACGACCCACTACGTCAACGGCTTCTCGTACCAGACGAGGTCGACCGGGCTGCTCTGGCTCTTCGACGTCGTCTTCTTCCTCGCCTACCTCGCCTACTACACGCTCCTCAACGGCGGCGAGAAGGGCCAGACCGTGGGCAAGATGGTGATGGGGATCGCCACGAGGGATGAGTCGGGCCAGGGCCCGATCGGCTACGGGCGCGCCGCAGGCCGCTACGGCATCATCTTCTTGCTGTCGCTCCCGTGCCTCATCCCGTTGATCATCGACTACCTGTCGCCATTGTGGGACCCGCGGCGCCAGGCGTGGCATGACAAGACCGCGCGCTCCCTCGTGATCAACGTCAGGTAGGCCCGCGCCACGGCGTAGCCTCTCGAGCCGTGGAGGCACGATGAGCGACGAGCGCCTCGAGACCGTCGCCCTCGACGCGATGCTGCACGAACGGCGCAGCTTCCCGCCGTCGCCTGCGTTCGCCGAGTCGGCGCTTGCGACCGCCGAGCTCTACGACGACGCTGCGGACCCCGTCGAGTGGTGGGACCGCCAGGCGCGCACGCTCGAGTGGGCCGAGCCGTGGCACACGACCCTCGAGTGGGAGCTCCCGTTCGCCCGGTGGTTCGTCGGCGGGAAGCTCAACGCATCGGTCAACTGCCTCGACCGGCACGTGGCCGCGGGCATCGGCGACCGTGTGGCGCTGCACTGGGTCGGCGAGCCCGAGGGCGAGAGGCTCGACTTCACCTACGCCGAGCTGCTCGCGCGCGTCTCCCAGGCTGCCCACGCGCTCGAGTCGCTGGGCGTCCGCGCCAGGGACCGCGTCGCCATCTACCTGCCGATGATCCCCGAGGCGGTCATCGCGATGCTCGCCTGCGCCAGGATCGGCGCGCCCCACTCGGTGATCTTCGGTGGCTTCGCCGCCGACGCGCTGTCAGACCGGATCTTGGACGCCGACGTGCGCTTCGTCATCACCGCCGACGGCGGGTACCGACGCGGAACCGCCTCGCCGCTCAAGCCGCAGGTCGACGAGGCGCTCGAGCGCTGTCCTGACGTGGCGAACGTGCTGGTCGTGCGGCGGACGGGCGGCGAGGTGGCCTGGGTCGAGGGTCGGGATCACTGGTGGCACGACGTCGTCGACCGCCAGCCCACAGAGCACACCCCGGAGGCATTCGACGCCGAGCACCCCCTCTACCTCATGTACACCTCGGGGACCACGGCGAAGCCAAAGGGCATCTTCCACACGACGGGTGGCTACCTCACCCATGTCGCGACGACCCACCGCTACGTCTTCGACGTTCGCCCTGAGACCGACGTCGTGTGGACCGCGGCAGACATCGGCTGGGTCACCGGCCACAGCTACATCGTCTACGGGCCGCTGGCGAACGGCGTGACCGAGGTGCTCTACGAGGGCGTGCCCGACGCGGGGGGACGGGACCGATGGTGGCGGATCGTGGAGGACTACAAAGTGACGATCCTCTACACGGCCCCGACGACGATCCGTACCTTCATGAAGTGGGGCGAGGAGCTGCCTGCAGCCCACGACCTCTCGTCGCTGCGCGTCCTCGGCTCGGTGGGCGAGCCCATCAACCCAGAGGCGTGGATGTGGTACCGAGAGCACATCGGCGGCGGGCGGTGTCCGGTCGTCGACACGTGGTGGCAGACCGAGACCGGCGGGATCATGATCACCCCCCTGCCCGGGGTGACGGCCTGCAAGCCCGGCGCGGCGATGCGGCCGTTCCCGGGGATCTCTGCCGACGTCGTCGACAACGACGGGCGCTCGGTCGGCAACGGCGAGGGAGGCTTCCTCGTCCTCACCGCGCCGTGGCCAGGGATGACGCGGGGAATCTGGGGAGATCCGCAGCGCTACATCGACACCTACTGGTCACGGTTCCCGGGTCGCTACTTCGCCGGTGACGGTGCCAAGCGTGACGAGGACGGGGACCTGTGGCTCCTGGGCCGCGTCGACGACGTCATGAACATCTCGGGTCACCGCCTGTCGACCGCTGAGGTCGAGCACGCGCTCGTGGGGCACCCCTCGGTCGCCGAGGCCGCCGTCGTCGGCGCGTCCGACGAGCTCACGGGCCAGGCCATCGTCGCGTTCGTCACGCTCAAGCAGGCCGCCGAGCTCGGCGATGCCGACGAGGCTCCGCTCGTCGCCGAGCTGCGCGACCACGTCGCGCACCACATCAGCCCGATCGCGAAGCCACGACAGATCATCCTCACCCCCGAGCTGCCGAAGACGCGATCGGGCAAGATCATGCGCCGTCTCCTTCGCGACGTCGCCGAGCACCGCGAGCTCGGGGACGTGACGACCCTCACCGACCCCGCCGTCGTCAACCTGATTGACACGCTCATGGCGAGCCACGCGACGGACGACGAGTGATCGAGCCAGAGGTCAAGGTCCGCCCTGCGGACGACGGCGACGCGGCCGCGATCGCGCGGCTCCTCGTCGCGGGCACCCGCGAGCCGCAGGCCGAGGACCCCTCGGCGCCGCAGCGCTACGCCGAGGCGACGAGGCGGATCCGTCGAGCCAACGGCGACGTGCTCGTCGCAGAGTTCGGCGGCACGGTGGCCGGGGTGTGCGAGGTGCTGCTGCTCGAGCACCTCCAGCACGCCGGCGGCAAGGTCGCCGAGGTCGAGAGCGTGCACGTCGACGAGGACTACCGTCGCCACGGTGTCGGCGCGGCGCTGCTCAAGGCCGCCGTCGACTGGGCCGCGGACAAAGGGTGCTACCGCGTCCAGCTGACGAGCCACGAGGACCGAGGCGACGCCCACCGCTTCTACGCGTCGCTCGGGTTCGTCCCAAGCCACGTCGGCTTCAAGCTGGTGCTCGACGACGACGCGACGGCCGATCCGCTGTGACCGACGGACCGCACGTCTCCGCGGCGCCGCGCATCCCCCCGGTGCCGCTGGCAGAGCGCACCGACGCCCAGCGCGAGCTGCTCGCGCGCGTCGACGTGGGCGGCCCGATGGGGGAGGCGAACATCTTCACGACGCTCGTGCGCGCCCCCCGCGTGTTCCGTCGCTGGCTGTCCTTCGGCGGCGTGCTCCTGCGGGGCGAGCTTCCCCCGCGTGATCGCGAGCTGCTGATCCTGCGGACCGCGATCAACTGCGACGCGCCCTACGAGTGGGGCCAGCACGTGCGCCTGGGCCAGCTCGCCGGGCTCACCGACGACGAGATCGCGCGGGTGCCCGCGGGCCCCGACGCCGCGGGCTGGGAAGCGCACGACAGGCTGCTGCTGCGTGTCGCCGACGAGCTGCACGCGACGAGCACGCTCTCCGACGCGCTGTACGACGCGCTGGCTGCCAGCTACGACGACGAGCAGCTGATCGAGGTCCCCATGCTCGTCGGGCACTACCACCTCGTCGCGATGACGCTCAATACGCTGCGCGTGGCTCCTGACGAGGGGCTCGCACCGCTGCCCGGTTGAGCGGTCGGCGCCCGCTCAGGCGTCGTCGAGCGGCTGCTCGGGTCCCTGGGCGGGCACCGAGATGGTCGGCGGGTCATCGACCTCGGGACGCTCGGCGGTCTCGAGGGCGACCGCCGAGGTCGGCGGCCCGTCGGGACCGTCGGCGCCGACGGCCACCTGGACCGCGCCGGCGACCGCGGGGATCGACGAGGTGGAGGGCTCGGCGTCGTCGCCGCCGGCGAGGACCGGGATCGCACCGGTCACCGGCTCGACGTCGGGCTCCGCGGGCCGCCGGGGGAGCGAGGTGCCGCCGCCGTCGTACTCGGCCCAGCTCTCGAAGCGGGGCCGGCGTCGACGACGCCACGCGGCCACCGCACCCCAGGGCACGCACAGCCCGACGAGGGCGAGAGCGCACACGACCGTCGCCGCCGGGACGTAGGGCGGGAGGAACGAGAGCACGACGACCGAGCGCCCGCGCGGGAGGGCGACCGACTGCAGGCCCCCGTGGGCGAGGACTGGCACCGAGGCGCCGTCGACGGTCGCGGACCAGCCCGGGAATGACAGCTCGGCGCGCAGCAGCATCGAGGGGCGCGGGCAGGTCGTCACGTACGCGTCGGCGGACGTCGCCCGCAGGCCGCAGCCCGGCGCTCGGACCAGGGGCACGGTCGCGGTGAGCCGCCAGATCTGGACGGCGTCGTCCTCGTAGGCGAGCTCGGCCCCACCTCGTCCGACGAACAGCTGGTCCGCGCTCGGTGCGACGACGTAGGCGACGCCGAGCTGCTCGTAGAGGCGCAGGTGTCGAAGGAGCTCCTGGGCGGGCGTGAGCGCCCCGGGGATCGCACGGCGGGTGCCCGTGAAGCTGGTCACGTTGGCGCGAGGGTCGAGCGCGCGGACGTAGCGCACGTAGCCCTTCGGCACCGGGACGCCCACCGCGTCGAGCTGGCGGACGCCGATCTGCGAGCCGAAGTTGGCGAGGGGTGCCCCGAGGCTGAAGAAGCGCGCGGAGCCGACGTGCGTCGAGAGGAAGTGGACCTCGGCCGTGTCGATCGCGGTGCTCGTCGGCCACGCCGCGAGCGGGATGCAGAAGAGGATCGCGGCCTCGGCCACCACGACGGCTCCCACGCCCACGGTCCGGTACCGAAGGGGGAGGAGCGTGGCCAAGAGGAGCCCCGCGGCGACGGCGAGGACGAGCAGCTCGGCTTGGTGCATCGAGGTCGCCGTGATCGACCGCGACGCGTCGACGGCCTGGGGGGCGAGAGACATGCCGAGCAGCAGCACGACGGCCGAGACGAGCACGCCCGTCGTGAGCGCGATCACCGCCGCGGACCTCGACGCTGTGACGAGGTCGCGCAACGCGAAGGCCGCGAGCAGGACGAGGGCAAGCTCCCAGGTCGCCGGGAGGTAGCGGTACAGCTCGATGTGCTGGATGACCGGGACCGCAGCGAGGACCTGGCGCACGACGGGCATGCCGACGGTGTCGGCGAGCGAGAGGCCCACCCAGGACGCCAGCACGATGCGCAGCCCTCGGTCGCGCCGACCGAACAGCGACGCGACACCGAGGGAGAGCAGCGCGAACCCGGCGTAGCCCCCGACGCCCGACCACAGCGCGTGGATCTGGGGGAAGGCGTTCGCGCCGATCCTCCCGAAGAGGAACGGCGCCACCGTCATCGCGAGGTAGGCGCCCGCGAGGGAGTGGTTCGCGGCGCGCCCTGCGTGCTGAGCGACGTCGGCATGCGACAGGTAGCTGTTGAGGGCGACGAGCGAGGGGGCCGCGATTGCGACGCCCGCGGCGAAGCCGGCGACGGCCTTGCGGACGAAGGCGACGAGCTGGTCGCCCGCGAGCGCCCAGCCGCGCTGGACCGCGATGACCGCGGCGAGGACGAAGCCGAGCGCGGCGGTCTCGATGGAGCCCGAGAGCAGCGCCATCGCCCCGCCGACGGCCAGCCAGCGCCAGCCGCCGCCGCGCTGCTCGCGGGAGGCGTTGCGGGCGCGCTCGACCCCGAGGACCATGATCGGTAGGAAGCACACCGGGCTCGCCGAGGCGTCCGCGAGCCACGCGAGCGTCCCGTTCGTGGCGTAGAGCATCCCGCCGATCGTCGCTAGGAGCGGGCCGCACCGGAACTCGCGCAGGAGCCAGTACGTGGCCACGCCCGCGAGGCCCGCCAGGACGAGATGGAAGATGAGCGCGCCGTCATGGAGCAGCAGCAGCGTGGACAGCGGGAACAGCCCCCCGACCGTCGGCGCGCCGAGCCCCTGGAAGGGGTTCCACCACGGCACGTGCCCATGGACGAGGAGCGATGCGGACCGCACGCCGAGCGCGTACTGGGTGGCGAAGGCGTTCGGGCTCGTCGTCGGCAGCGCGTGCAGCGCGGCACGGCTGGTGCCCAGCCCGGAGAACAGCGCCACGGGGTTGTACCTCCCCGGGTTGCGCAGGATCGCGAAGGTGAGGGCGGCGGGCCACAGTCCCGCGACGGCGCAGCCGAGGACCTCCTTCCACCTCGCGTAGCGCCGTGCCGTCGTGACGGCGATCACGTCGGGCTTGACCGGAACGAGCGCGGCCACTCGTGGCCGGCGACGACGAGGTTCAGCTCGGTCGAGTACAAGAACAGCTGGGCGCCGATGTTGATCCAGAGGATGAGCCCGAAGACGATGCCGAAGGCGCCGTAGAAGTCGGTGGCGCGGTTGAGCCGGTGGCCAATGAGAAGGCCACCGACGACCTGGAGAATCGACCACCCAGTCGCCCCGAGCGCCGTCCCGGGCCACAGCGTCCGCCACCTCGTCTCCTTCGGGGCGAGCAGCTTGAGGGCGACGAGGTAGCCAGCGGCGTTGGTCACGAGCACGAGCGCGAACGCCAGCGCGCGGCCGACGTTCCCGCCCACGCCCACGCGCGCGACGCCGTTGGCCGCGACGCCCGCAACGACCGTGGACAGGAGGGCGACCGCACCGAGGATCCCGAGCAGCACGAGCCCCTTGCCCAGCCGGCCCCAGAGCGAGGGGTCCTCGGAGCGCGGGCGGCGCCACACGGTGGCGGAGGCGGCCTGCAGCGAGTTGGTGATGCCGAAGGAGCCCCAGACCAGACCGAGGACCGCCGCGACCACGGCGGCGCTATTGCCCGCCGAGATCGCCCCGATCTGTTTGTGGAGCTGGTCGCCGATCACCGGGAACTGGGCGAGCACGCTGTTGACGATGTCGTGCTGCAGCGTCGACTCGCTGACGACGAGCGTGACGAACGTGACCAAAAGGAGCATGAGCGGGAAGACCGACAGGAAGCCGTAGAAGGTGACGAGCGCGGCCAGGCGCCCGGCACGGTCCTCGGAGTAGCGCTTGATGACCGAGACGACGAGGGCGCTCGGCGGTGTCGCCTGCTGCAGGGCGTCGAGCCTCGAGAGCGTCGCGTCGATACGACCCTGGTGCTCAGGCATCGCGCGCTCAACGCGAGGCGGTGAAGGCGCAGGGGAGGTGCTTGATGCCGTTCACGAACGAGGAGCGAAGGCGGTCGGGCTCGCTCGTTGCCGCGATGTCGGGCACGCGGCGGAACAGCTCTCGGAACATCACGCGGATCTCGCGCCGCGCGAGGTGCGCGCCGAGGCAGAAGTGCGGGCCGGCAGCGCCGAAGCCGAGGTGCGGATTCGGGTTGCGCAGCACGTCGAAGCGGTAGGGGTCCGTGAAGACCTCCTCGTCGCGGTTGGCGGAGTTGTAGAAGAGGAGGACCTTGTCGCCCGCGGCAAGCTCGGTGCCCGAGAGCGTCGCCGGCTCCGCGAGGGTGCGGCGCATCCAGATGACCGGCGAGGCCCACCGCACGATCTCGTCGACCGCCGTCTGGGCACGGCCCTCGAGGTCGGCCTGCCACAAAGCACGCTGGTCGGGGTGCTCGGTGAAGGCCCAGAGGCCGTGCGCGATCGCCGTCCTCGTCGTCTCGTTGCCCGCGGTCACGAGGAGGACGAAGAAGCTCGCGAGCTCCTGGTGGGTGAGCGCGTCGCCTTCGACCTCGGAGTTGACGAGGGCGGAGGTGAGGTCGTCGACGGGGTGCTCGACGCGATGGGCGCCGAGCGACTCCATCATCGCCGTCAGCGTCGCGCCCGCCTCGAGGACCGCGGTCACCGGGTGCACGCCTTCCGGGATGTACTCGGCATCGCCGCCCGACAGGATCGTGTTGGAGCAGCGGAGGACCTCGGCGTCGTCCGACGGCGGCACGCCCATCATCTCGCAGATGATCCGGAGCGGGAACGGCGCGGCGACGTCCGTCGCGAAGTCGCACGCCCCGCCGTCCACGACGCTGTCCACGACCTCGCGCGCCACGCGGTCGATGGAGTCCTCGATCGCCTGGACGCGCCGAGGGTTGAACGCGTTCGACACGATCCGCCGCAGCCTCGTGTGCCGGGGGTTGTCCGTCGAGATCATCCCGGAGAAGTACTCGACCATCTCGGGGGGCAGGTCGATGAGCGAGACCGCGCCCTGGCCCGAGCGGAACACCTCGGGGTGACGGCTCGCCGTCGTCACATCGCGGTGACGTGTGAGCGCGTAGTAGCCGTTGCCCGGAGGGAGCGGCACGGGGGAGTCCTCGATGACCGGGTCGTCGAAGTGGGCGATGGGCCGCTGCTCGCGCAGGAGCGCGAAGGCGCCCTCTCGCTCATCGGGCGTCAGCTCCCAGAAGGCCTGACCCGACAGGTCGATGTCGTCGAGGGCGAGCGTCGAGGGGAGCACGTGGGTAACAGTAGCGAGGCCACCTGTGCCCGCCTTGATCCACCGATGCGGGACGATTTGGTCCACCGATGCGGGACGAACCCTCGGTACGGTGGACCGGCCGAGGGGGTGGGTCATGACGAACACCGTGATCGTGATGGACGAGGCATCCGCGACCGAGGCGGCAGCTGGGCTCGAGCGTGTCTGGTGGCTGCTGCTCGCCGACGGCGTCATCTCGCTTTTGATCGGGTTCCTGGTGCTGTCCTGGCGGCACCAGACGCTCACCGTCCTCGCGTACTTTCTCGGTGCGTGGCTGTGCGTGGTCGGGATCCTGCAGCTGATCTCGGGCGTCCGGTCGCTCTCCTCCCGCTGGCCCTACGCGGTGATGGGGGTCATCGCTCTGGGGGCCGGGATCGCCACGCTCGCGTGGCCCCACATCACCCTGTACGTCATCGCCACGATCCTCGGGTGGACGCTCCTGCTCTGGGGCATCGTGGACGTGGTCGGTGCGTTCCTGCGCCACGAGGTCCCGCACTGGTGGCTCGGGATCATCAAGGGCGTGGTGCTCTTCGCCCTCGGCATCTGGGCGATCCGGCACCCCGGCAACGCCCTCACGGTGCTCATCAGCGTCTTCGGCATCACCTGCGTCTTCTGGGGCGCGATCGAGCTCGTGGCCGCCTTCTTCGCGCGCCACGCCAAGCGCAACCTCGAAAAGGCGGTCGCGGCCGCCTGAGCGGCACACCCGGCCGCTCTCCCGGCAGAATGGGGTGGTGCCCGAGCCGACCGCCCCTGCCCAGCTCACCGACGAGGAGCGCGGGTCGCGCCTGGCCGCGCTGCGCGAGCTGATCGAGCTCATGCGCCCCGCCGTCCAGCAGGACGGCGGCGACCTGGTCCTGCTGTCGGCCGACGTCGAGACCGGGGTCGTCGAGGTGCAGCTCCAAGGGGCGTGCTCGTCCTGCGCGATCAGCACCTCGACGCTCGAAGGTGGCGTGGAGCGCATCCTGACGACCCGGCTGGGTTGGGTCACCGAGGTCCGGGGCGGCGTCGATGAGACGGTCGACCCCGTCGAGGCATCGTTCCTCGGCCGCGGCGCCTACGTCCCCAAGTACTGACGGCCCGCCTCGGCGCTCGGAGCGCCGCCGACACGCCGCCGATCTAGTTAGTTATACTAACTAATGATGAAGGCCCCCGAGATCGCGTCGCCCGTTGCGGTCGTCGACCTCGCCCCGCGGCTCCGCAGCGCGGTCACGAGGCTCAACCGACGGCTCCGCTCGAGCTCGCTCGGGGGCATCTCGCCTGGGCAGGCCTCAGCGCTCGCGATGATCGAGCGCCTGGGCGCGCCCGCGCTCAGCGAGCTGGCCGCCGCCGAGCAGGTCCGGCCGCCGTCGATGACGAGGCTCGTCGACGCCCTCGAGGCCGAGGGTCTGGTCCTGCGCCGGGTGGACGACGTCGACCGCAGGTGCCAGCGCGTCACCCTCACCTCGGCGGGTCGCCGCGCCCTCGCGACGATCCGCAGCCGCAAGACCGCCTTCCTCGAAGAGCGGCTTGGCAGCCTCTCGGCGACCGAGCTCGACGCGATCGGTCGCGCGCTCGGCATCCTCGAGCGCCTCGCGGAGGACCGATGAGGTTCCTCCGCACCGCGACCAGCAGGACCTTCTTGTCGCTTCGGGTCAGGAACTTCCGCCTCTACTTCATCGGCCAGGGGATCTCGATCTCGGGCACCTGGATGCAGTCCGTGGCGCAGGGGTGGCTGGTCGTCACGCTGCCCGGGTTCACGCCCGTCGACCTCGGGATCACGATCGCGCTGCCGTTCCTCCCGATGCTGCTGTTCGGGCCGTTCGCCGGCGTGGTCATCGACCGGTCCGACAAGCGCAAGGTGCTCTACGCCACCCAGACCGTCGCGGGGCTGCTCGCCCTCGCACTCGGGATCCTCGTGGTCACCCACCACGTGTCGCTCCCGGTGATCTGGACCCTTGCGGCCCTCCTCGGCCTCGTCAACCTCTTCGACAACCCCGCGCGCCAGTCGTTCGTCCAAGAGATGGTGGGCCGTGACCTGCTGCCGAACGCCGTCTCGCTCAACAGCGCGCTGATCAACATGGGCCGCGTCGTCGGCCCCGCGCTCAGCGCGATCCTGCTCGCCACCGTCTCCATCGCGGCGTGCTTCTTTGTGAACGCCGCGTCCTACGCCGGGGTGATCGTGGCGCTCGCCCTCATGCGGCGGACCGAGATCTACCGCATCCGCACGGTCGGCCGCGCCAAGCACCAGGCGCGGGCGGGCCTCGCCTACGCGTGGGCCAACCGAGAGATCCGCACCGTGCTCACCTCGGTCGTGATCGTCGGCACGTTCGCCTTCAACTTCACCGTGACGCTCCCGATCTTCGTGCACACCGTGCTGCGCGGCTCGGCCACCGAGTACGCGTTCGTCACGTGCTCCTTCGGGTTCGGGGCGGTGCTCGGCGGCCTCTACGTCGCACACCGATCGCGTCCCACGAGGCCGCTGCTGACCGGGCTCGCCCTCGCGTTCGGGGCGCTGCTCGGCGTGGTGGCGTTCGCGCCGAACATCGAGATCGCCTGCGCGGCGCTCGTGCCGATGGGCTTCGCGTCGCTCGCCTTCGTGTCGACGGCCAACGCCACGCTGCAGCTGAACAGCGCCGAGGAGATGCGCGGGCGCGTGATGAGCCTCTACGCCATGGGCTTCTTGGGGACGACCCCGATCGGCGCCCTCTTGATCTCGCTGATCTCCGCCGCGTCGTCGGCCCGCGTCGCCCTCGCGGTGGGCGCGGTCGCCACCCTCGGCGCCGGCGCGTTCCTGTGGGCGACGTCCCGGGAGGGCTCCCGCGTGGTGCTGGGTGTGGGCGCCTCGCCGTCGACCTCGCCCGCCTAGGACGCGGTCCCCCCCGTGCCTACTCGGTGGGTGCCTTGGGCTCCTTCGGCAGCCCGAGCGCGCGCTCACCGACGATGTTGCGCTGGATCTCGGCGGTGCCGCCCCAGATGGTCTCCGAGCGGCTGAAGAAGAAGCGCGCCTGCTGGTCGGACACGGGGTAGTCCGCCCGGCCGCGACGGTGGCCCGGGAGCAGGCCCTCCGCGCTGCCGTCGCCCTCGAGGACCTGGCCGCGCATCCCGAGCAGGTCCATGCCGAGCTCCATCGACCGACGGTGCGACTCGGACCAGAACATCTTGTTGCACGCGCCGAGCCTGGCCGCGTCGTGGGTGCCGTTGAGCACGTCGGTGAGGGTGCGGTAGCCGTTGACCTGCATGATCTTGACGTCCATCCACGCGCGCACGAGCCGGTCACGGATGACCGCGTCGTGGTCCTTGCCCGACGCCTTCGCCTCCCGTACGAGCTCGTCCCACTCCTTCTGGAAGCGCCGGTAGCTCGTCGTCGCCGAGCTGCCGCGCTCGAAGCCGAGCGTGGTCATCGCGACCTTCCAGCCGTTGTTGACCCCGCCCACCGCGTTGTCCGCGGGGCACCGCGCGTCGTTGAAGAAGACCTCGTTGAACTCGCCGGTCCCGTCGACCTGCGTGATGGGCCGCACCTCGACGCCGGGCTGGCGCATGGGGACGAGCAGGTACGAGATGCCGGCGTGCTTGGGGGCGTCGGGGTCGGTTCGCGCGAGGCAGAACATGTAGTCGGCGTACTGGGCCTGGGTCGTCCAGACCTTCTGGCCGTTGATGACCCACTCGTCGCCGTCGAGGACGGCCCGCGTCGACAGCGACGCGAGGTCGCTGCCCGAGTTCGGCTCGCTGAACCCCTGGCACCAAGAGGTCTCCCCGTGGAGGATCCCCGGGAGGAAGCGGTGCTTCTGCTCCTCGCTGCCCCACTGCAGGATCGTCGGTCCGACGAGGGTGTCGCCGAAGAAGTCCGCGCGCAGCGGCGCCTCGGCGCGCCCGAACTCCTCGTTGAGCACCACGCTCTGCAGCGTGGTGAGCCCCTTGCCCTCGTACTCCTCGGGCCAGCTCGCGCAGATCCAGCCGCCCTTGTAGAGCCGCTCGACCCACTCCTTGTTGAAGCGCGTGCGCTCCTCGCTGGTCATCGAGAAGCCCTCGTCGAACCAGCCCTCCGGGAGGTTCTCCTCGAGCCACGCGCGGATCTCGGCTCGGAACTCCTCGGCGTCAGGGGGGTAGGTCAGGTCCATGACCGAATGGTACCCAGCGCGCGGCCGGGCTCTCCGGGGCAGTTTGCGCCATGCCGCGAACGCGGACGACGATGGTGCGCCAACGTCCGACGAGGAGTCCCCACCCGTGCCCAAGTCCCTCCGCCAGTCTGTGCGCGACGTGCGGGCGTCCTGGGCGAGGTCGAGAGCGATCGAGCTGCCGCCGCGTGTCGCGCCGAGGCCGCCCGGGCCACGTGGGCGACGGATCGCCTTCCTGATCTACCGGGGCAATCCGCGGTGCGGGGGACAAGGCGTCTACACCCGCCACCTGACCCGAGAGCTCGTCGCCCTCGGCCACTCCGTCGAGGTGTTCTCCGGCCCCCCATGGCCCGAGCTCGACGAGGGGGTGGGCTTCACGCCCGTCCGCGGGCTCGACCTGTACCGGGACCCGGACCCGTTCCGCGTCCCCGCGCGCTCCGAGTTCACCTCGCTCGACGACGTCGTCGAGTTCGCGACGATGTGCCTCGCGGGGTTCGGCGAGCCCCTCGCCTTCTCACGCCGCATCGTCGGGGAGCTGACGCCCCGGCGGGCCGAGTTCGACATCGTCCACGACAACCAGTGCCTGGGCTCGGGGATCGCCGAGCTGCACCGTCGGGGCTGGCCGCTGCTCGAGACCCTCCACCACCCGATCACCGTCGACCGCTCGATCGCCCTCGACCACGCCGAGGGGGCCTGGCAGCGCTTCACGACGAGGCGGTGGTTCGGGTTCCTTCGCATGCAGGTGCGCGTGGCCCGCCAGCTGCCCTCGGTGCTCACCGTCTCAGCCAACTCCCGCCTCGACATCAACCGCCAGATGCACGTCCCCCTCGAGCGGCTGACCGTCGTGCCCGTGGGCGTCGACCAGACCGTCTTCCGCCCAGACCCCACCGTCGTGGCGCGGCCCGGGCGCCTGATGGTCACGTCCTCCTCGGACGTGCCGATGAAGGGGCTCGTGCCGCTCTTGGAGGCCGTCGCCAAGCTGCGCGTCGAGCGCGACCTCGAGCTGTGCGTCATCGGCAAGCCGAGCACGAACGGACGGGTGGCCAAGGCGATCGAGCGGCTCGGCCTCGCCGACATCGTGACGACGATCACCGGGGTGAGCGACGCGGCGCTCGCACGCCTCTACGCCGAGGCCGAGGTGGCTGTCGTGCCCTCGCTCTACGAGGGGTTCTCCCTGCCGGCGATCGAGGCGATGGCGTGCGGGGTGCCCGTCGTCGCCACGACCGGCGGGGCGCTGCCCGAGGTCGTGGGCGAGTCGGGCCGTACCGGCGTGCTCGTCACCCCCGACGACCCCGAGGCCCTCGTCACGGCGATCCGCGACCTCCTCGACGACCCGGCGACGCGGGCGCGGCTGGGCGCGGCGGGACGCGAGCGCGTGATGGAGCGCTTCACCTGGCAGGTGACCGCGCGCGGGACCGCCGCCTGCTACGACGCGATCCTCACGGGGCGCCCGCTGCCCGCTGCGACGGTGTTCGGCTGATGCTGACCTGCGACTACGACCGCCTGGGCCTGATCGCCGGCGACCTGCTGCTCGACCTCGGCTGCGGCTTCGGTCGCCACGCCTACGAGGCGGCGCGGCGCGGCGCCGACGTGGTCGCCCTCGACGCAGGGCGCGACGAGGTCGACGGCGTCGCGGCCGTGTTCGCCGCCATGGCCGCAGAGGGCGAGCTCGACGACCTCGCGCGGGTGGGCACCGTCCAGGGCGACGGGCTGCGGCTGCCCTTCGCCGACGCGACGTTCGACCGCGTGATCTGCTCGGAGGTCCTCGAGCACCTCCACGACGACCGCTCGGCGATGGCCGAGCTCGCGAGGGTCCTCCGGCCCGGCGGGACGATGGCGGTCACGGTGCCGCGCTACGGGCCCGAGCTCATGAACTGGGCACTGTCCGACGAGTACCACGCTGTCGAGGGCGGCCACATCCGCATCTACCGGCGCCGCCAGCTCCTCGAGCGCCTCCGCGCGAGCGGCCTCGAGGTCACTGGCACCGGGCACGCCCACGGGCTGCACAGCCCGTACTGGTGGCTGCGGTGCGCCGTCGGGACGACCAACGAGGATCACGTGCTCGTGCGCGCCTACCACCGGCTCTTGGTGAAGGACATCGTCGAGGCGCCGAGGTCGACGCGGTTCGCGGACCGCGTGCTGTCGCCCGTCATCGGCAAGTCGGTCGTCGTGTACCTGCGGCGCCCGAGCCGTTCGCGGCACCCGGGCGTCCGCGAGCTGGCGGCGTCGGCCACGTGAGCGGCGCCCCGGAGGTCTGGACCCTCCCCGAGCTGCCCGGCGTGCTCACCTCGACCGAGGTCGCCGCCTCCGGCGCGCACCTCTGCGCCCTGCAGCGCCCCGACGGGATGATCCCGTGGTTCGAGGGCGGCCACTGCGACCCGTGGAACCACGTGGAGTCCGCGATGGCCCTGTCGGTGTGCGGGCGCGTCGACGAGGCGGTGGCCGCCTACGGATGGCTGGCCCGCGCCCAGCTCGGCGACGGGTCGTGGTTCAACTACTACCAGGGCGACCGGGTCAAGGACGCGAGGATCGACACGAACACCTGCGCCTACGTCGCGACCGGCGTGTGGCACCACTACTGCGTGACGGGCGACGAGGCCTTCCTCGACGAGCGCTTCGCCATGGTCGAGGCGGCCCTCGACTTCGTGCTGCGCTGCCAGCTCGTCGACGGCACGATCCGCTGGTCCCTCGACGCGACGGGGCGACCCGAGGGCTACGCGCTTTTGACCGGCTCGTCGTCGATCTTCCACGCGCTGCGCTGCGGCGTGGCGACGGCCGAGGAGCTCGGGGCGGCGCGGCCCGACTGGGAGCTCGCCGCGGGTCGGCTCGGCCACGCCGTCGCTCACCACCCCGGTGCCTTCGCTCCGAAGAACGAGTACGCGATGGACTGGTACTACCCCGTGCTCTGCGGGGCGCTCGAGGGTCCTGCTGCGAACGCGCGGCTGGACGCGGGGATCGCGACCTACGCCCTCGAGGGGCTCGGGGTGCGCTGCGTGTCCACCAACGACTGGGTGACCGCCGCGGAGACCGCCGAGTGCGCGATGGCGCTCGACGCGCTCGGGCGCCGCGACGAGGCGCTCACGGTCCTCGCCCAGACCGCCGCGCACCGCCGCGACGACGGGTCGTACTTCACGGGGATCGCCTACCCCTCGCGCGCGACGTTCCCCGACGGGGAGACGACGTCGTACACCGCGGCGGCCGTCGTCCTCGCCGCCGACGCGCTCAGCTCGACGACGCGGGCAGCCGGGCTGTTCCGCGGCGAGCACCTCGCCCCGGCGCTCGACCTCGCAGCTGGCCGGTGCCGCGGCGCCGCGTCAGCGACCTGCACCGCCGCCTGAGCGGCGCCGCAGCACGCGGAGCGAGCCCGTCGCGGACACCTCCGCGAAGTCCGTCGAGGTCGCCTCGAGGTACAGCTCGTAGGGCGGGCGTCCGCCCTCGGCGGGGTCCTCGAAGACGTCGTGGATGCAGAGCCACCCGCCGTCCACGACGAGCGGCGCCCACGCTCGGTAGTCGGCCCACGCGGGGTCGTGGCCGTGCCCGCCGTCGATGAAGCACAGCGCGAGGTCCGCGCGGAGCCGCGCGGCGATCGTGGGCGAGTCGCCGACGAGGCCGACGACGCAGCCCTCGAGGCCGCCCTCGGCGATCGTGCGCTGCCAGGACGGCAGGGTGTTGAGGCGGCCGTCGGCGCGATCGACGAGCTCGGGGTCGAAGTGCTCCCAGCCGGCCTGCTGCTCCTCGGAGCCGTGGTGGTGGTCGACCGAGAGCACGACCGCGCCCGTCGCCTCGGCCGCTGCCCCGAGGTAGACGGTCGACTTGCCGCACCACGCGCCCACCTCGGCGAAGGTCGCGCCCGGTGCGCTCGCGCCCGCCTCGAGCGCCGCGGCGTAGAGCGCCTCGCCCTCGTCGTCGGGCATGAAGCCCTTGGTCACCCGCGCGAGCGCGAACAGCGCGCCACGCCGATGATCCACCCCACGATGGTGGCACGCGTCGGTCCCTCTCGCGCGCAGCGCCGTCCGGCTCAGCCCGAGGCGAGCCGGACGACCGAGTAGGCGGCGAACCCGAGGAGCACGACGCCACCGACGCGCCGGATCGTCGAGGTGGGCACGACGCGGACGAGCGCGCGCCCTGAGAACGCGGCCAGCGCCGAGACCATGAGCAGAGCGGCCGCCGCCCCGAGCGCGACGCTCCACGGCTCATGGGTCCGAGCGACGAAGTTGACCGTGAGCAGCTGGGTGAGGTCGCCGAACTCGCCCACGAGGATCACTCCGAACGCCGAGGCGGCGACCTGCAGCGGCCGGCCCAGGCGCTCGTTCGCCGCCTCGCTCTCGCCCCGGGCGGCCTCGTCGCGCTCGGGCACCAAGAGCAGCCATGCCGCGCCGCCGGCGAACAGCACGGTCACGACGACCTCGAGGGCCGTGTGCGGGAGCCGCGTGAGCAGCTGGCCCGCGACGACGGCCAAGCCGACATGGACCAAGAACGCGGCGGCCGCCCCCACCCACACCCACAGGGGCGTGCCGCGCGCGCCCATCACGAGCGTCGCGATCATGGTCTTGTCGGGCAGCTCGGCGAGCGCGATGATGACGATGACCGTGAGGACGGTCCCGACGCTCACCGAGTGGAGGAGCTCAGCGTGCCAGCAGCGCCGCGAGCGTCGGGCGCACGCGCTCGGCGAACGCCACCCCCGTCAGCATCCGCTCGATGGACTGCTCGACCTGGCGCTGCCCCGAGTCGACCGGGTGCTCGCGGTGGAACGCCGCGACGCGCTCGGCGAAGTCGCGGTCCGAGACGAACGTCGAGATCGAGGCGACGAGGTAGTGCACGACCTTGGAGGGCAGCGTCTGGTGGATCTCGTCCCAGCGCGACGCCATCCGCTCCCAGACCGCGGGGCCACCGACGGGGTTCGCCAGCAGCGAGATCACCTGGAGCGGGACGTCTTGGAGTCGGAACTCGCCGAAGCACATCTCGAAGCAGCGCAGCGTGAGGTCCTTGTCGTGGAACTGGGCCAGCGCGCGCCGGTAGCGGTTCTCGGACTGGGGATCCTTGGCGGCGCGGAAGCGCGCGAGCGTCTCGTCGAAGTCGCCGGCCCGGTTGACCGCGCCGACCGTGGCCAGCACCGCGTTCGCGAGGTCGCCGTCCACGATGCCCGTGTCGAAGCGCCGCGTGGACTCGGCGCGCACGGACTCGTCCTGCCCGATCGTGCCGAGGCACTGCACGAGGAGCCCGCGCAGCGTGAGGGTCCGCTCGTCCTCGTCGGGCACGGGCACCCAGCCGAAGTGGGCGAGCTTGGGGGCGAGGACCTCGCGGACGACGGCGGCGACGCCGGCGCGGTCCGACGGGTTCGCCGCACGCCACAGGTAGTCGAACGAGGACGCGACCGTCGACCATGGCGCCAGCTCGACCTGGTCGCCGAGGCCGCGGGAGAGCGCGAGCAGGTCGGGCACCTCGCGCTGCCCCGCGAGCACCAGCGCCCAGGTGTCGTTCACGAGCACGGCGCGCTCGAGCTCGACGAGCTGGTCGAGTGACGCGGTGATCGCGGCCAGCTCGGCCTGGCCGTAGCTCGTGCGGTAGACGCCCGAGCCGCCCGCGTTCGCGATCGCGGGGCCGGGCGTCGCGAGCTGCTGGGGGTCGTCGCCCAGCAGCTGGCGCGACACCGTGTTGGCGTCGAGCGGGCGCGAGCAGACCGGCACGAGCCACGACGAGCCGATCGCCGAGCCGGGGGTCTTCGGGGTGAGGCTGAACGGCGCCTGGGAGATCGTCCCGCCCTCGAAGGTGACGACGGGGTGGCCGCCTTGGAGGATCCAGGTGTCCATCATCTTGGCGACCGGCTCTCCGGAGACCGTCTCGAGCGCGTTCCACAGGTCCGTCGTGACCGTGTTCGCGTAGGCGTGGTCCTTCAGGTAGTGGCGGATCGCGTCGCGGAAGACGTCAGGGCCGAGGTAGAGCTCGAGCATCCTGAGCACCGAGCCGCCCTTCTCGTAGGTGAGCAGGTCGTACATGCCCTCTGCGTCCTCGGGGGAGACCACCTCGTACTCGATCGGCCGCGTGGAGTGCAGCGAGTCGATCATGAGCGCCATGTCGCGCGCGATGCCGAAGAGCACCCAGCGCTGCCACTGTGGCCGGAAGGCGTCGCAGCACAGCTCCTCCATGAACGTGGCGAAGGCCTCGTTCAGCCAGATCCCCTCCCACCACTGCATCGTCACGAGGTCGCCGAACCACATGTGCGCGAGCTCGTGGGCGACGACTTGGGCGACGCGCTGGATCTCGAGCTGCGAGGCGGTCTCTGGGTCGACCAGCAGCGCCGTCTCGCGGAACGTGATGCAGCCGAGGTTCTCCATCGCGCCCGCCGCGAAGTCCGGGATCGCGACGAGGTCGACCTTGTCGCCGGGGTAGGAGATGTCGAAGTACTCCGAGAAGAACCGCAGCGCGAAGGCGCCGATCTCGAGGGCGAAGTCCGTCAGGTGGGCCTTGCCCGGGGGGTAGACCACGGCGAGGGGGACGCCGTCGACGTCGACGGCCCTCGTCTGCTCGAACGGGCCGATGACGAAGGCGACCAGGTAGGTCGACATCTTCATCGTCGGGGCGAAGCGCAACTCGCGACGCCCGTCGGGCAGGGGCGTCTCGTAGGCGACCGGGGAGTTCGAGTACGCCGCGAGCCCGGGGGGGACGACGAGCGTGACGTCGTAGGTGGCCTTGAACGCCGGCTCGTCGAAGCAGGGGAACGCCCGGCGCGCGTCGGTCGACTCGAACTGGGTGGTCGCGATCGTGTGGACCGTGCCGTCGGGTTCGGTGAACGTGGAGCGGTAGAAGCCGCGGAGCTGCTCGTTGAGGATGCCCCGGAAGCCGATCGACAGCACCTGGCGACCGATCGCGAGAGGCGTCGGGAAGGTGAGCGTCGCCCGCTCGAGGGCCTCGTCGACCGACGCGGTGCCGGTCGTGACGCCGCCCATGGCCTGCACGATGGGTGCGTCGAGCTCGAGCTCGATCGAGTTGAGCACGATGGACGACGTGGCCTCGCGCACGTCGAGGTCGATCTCGACGCTGCCTTCGAACGTCGCGGCGTCGAGGTCGGGCTCGAGGCGCAGCCGGTACGCCGAAGGCAGGATGGACGTGGGCAGGCGGTACGGATCCGACGAGGTGGGCATCGACCAAAACTACTGGGGGTCGGCGGCGGGCGCGCTCGCCGGCCCGCTCAGCGCAGCGTGGTCGCGAGCGTCGGGCGCTCCCGGTCGGCGAGCCGCGCGGAGGCGACGAGGTTCTCGAGCGCCTGCTCGATGCGCTGCTGGCTGCTGTCGACGGGGTGCTCGCGGTGGAACGCGACGGCGCGCTGCGCGAACGCGTCGTCGCTGACTTGGGCGCTCAGCCCGAGCCCGAGCGCGAAGTGCATCGACGGCGGGACGCGCTCGAGCAGCTCGTCCCAGTGCGCCGCGACGGCCTCCCAGACGGCCCGGCCGCCGACCCGGTTCGTGACGAGGCGGGCGATCACGATCGGCGCGTCCTGCATCCGGAACTCGTCGAACGAGAACTCGAACACACGCAGGCACAGCTCGACGTCGGCGACCCCGGCGAGACCCTGGCGATAGCGCTCCTCGGTCTGGGGGTCCTTCGCCTCCTTGTAGCGCCGGCGCATCTCGTCGAAGTCGCCCGGGCGACGCATCGCGTTGACGACGCCCACGATCGCGTTGGCGAGGTCGCCCTCGACGACGCCGCCGTCGAAGCGTGCCGCCGCCTCGCTGCGGATCGCCTCGGCCGCGCCCGTCGTGCCGAGGCGCCGCAGCAGGGTCGCGCGCAGCACCTGGGCACGCTCGTCCTCGCCGTCCACGCGCTCCCAGCCGAGCTGCTCGAAGGCCGGCGTGAGGAGTGCCCGCGTGCGGGCCGCGAGCGCGGGGCGGTCGGTATCGTCGACGGCGCGGTCGAGGAACTCGAGCATGCGGTCGACGGCGTCCCAGCTGGCCGGCTCGACCTCGGTGCCGAGCCCCGAGGCGAGGGCGAGCATGTCGGCGACGGTGCGCTTCCCGGCGCGCGCGAGCGCCCAGGTGTCGCCGAGCAGCACCGCCCGCTCGATCTCGCTCAGCTCGTCGAGGCGCGCGACGACCGCGGCGAGCTGCGCGGGCGCGTAGCTCGTCCGGTAGAAGCCCGCGCCGCCCGCGTTGACGATCGCGGGCTGGCGCGAGGCGAGCGGGGACGGCGCGTCGTAGAGCAGCTGGCGACTCGCATCGCCGCCGTCGAGGGCCCGAGACCGCACCGGCACGCGCCAGGGCCCGCCGATGCTGGAGGGCCCATCGGCGGGCGCGAGCACGTAGGGGGCCTGGGAGAGCGTCGCGTCGTCGACCGAGACCACGGGGTGGCCGCCCTGGAAGATCCAGCTGTCCATGATCTCGCCGACCGGCTCGCCCGAGACGGCCTCGAGCGCGGCCCACAGGTCGTTCGTGACCGTGTTGGCATAGGCGTGCTCGGCGAGGTAGCGGCGGATCCCGACGCGGAAGGTGTCCGCCCCGAGGTACGCCTCGAGCATCTTCAGCACCGAGCCGCCCTTTTGGTACGTGATCGGGTCGGCCATCGCCATCGCCTCGCTCGGCGCGTTGACGGGGAACTCGATCGAGCGCGTCGAGTGCAGGCCGTCGATCGTGAGCCCGATCTCGCGCTCGGCGCTGAAGCGCACCCACATCTTCCAGTCGGGCCGGAAGGCGTCGGTGCAGACGTACTGCATGTAGGTAGCGAACGCCTCGTTCAGCCAGAGCCCCTCCCACCACGCCATCGTGACGAGGTCGCCGAACCACATGTGGGCGAGCTCGTGGGCGGTCACCATCGCGGCGCGGACGAGCTCGTTCTGCGAGGCAGTCGCGGGGTCGATCAGCAGCTCGGCCTCGCGGTAGGTCACGCACCCGAGGTTCTCCATGGCGCCGTACGCGAAGTCAGGGATCGCGACGAGGTCCACCTTGTCCCCTGGGTAGGCGACACCGAAGTAGTCCTTGAAGAAGCGCAGCGAGAACGCGCCGATGTCGAGCGCGAAGGCGGTCAGGTGGCCCTTGCCGGGCGGGTAGACGACGGCGAGGGGCACGCCGTCGACGTCGATGGTCGGCGTCGACTCGAAGGGGCCGATGACGAAGGCGACGAGGTACGTCGACATCTTCATCGTGGTGTGGAAGCGGACTTCGCGCCGGCCGTCTCCGAGCGACGATTCGCCGACGACGCGCGAGTTGGAGTACGCCGAGAGCGCCTCGGGGACGACGAGGGTCACCGTGAAGGTGGCCTTGAGGGCCGGCTCGTCGAAGCAGGGGAACGCGCGACGCGCGTCGGTCGCCTCGAACTGGGTCGTCGCGATCGTGTGGTCGTTGCCGTCCACGTCGGTGAACCTCGAGCGGTAGAAGCCCCGGAGCTCGTCGTTGAGGATGCCCGAGAAGCCGAGCACGAGCACGTGGCGGCCCGGGGCCAGCGTGTCGGGGAACGCGAGCGTCGCGCGCTCGAGCTCGTCGTCGAGCGACACCGTGCCGGTGACCTCGGCACCGTCGGTGCGCACGATCGGATCGCCGAGCTCGAGCTGGATGGCGTTGAGCATCACGTTCCTGACCGGCTCGGTGACGTCGACGTCGATCTCGACGGTGCCGGTGAACGTGGCGGCGTCGAGGTCGGGCTCGAGGCGCAGTCGGTAGGCCGAGGGGAGGACGGTGGCGGGGAGTCGGTAGGGGTCCGTCGCAGGCATCGGGCCAACCTACAGCGCGGCCCATCGACCGCGTCCGGCGGATCGCTCGCCCGACGTGCTCAGCGCAGCGCGGCGGCGAGGTCCGGGCGCGCGCGCTCGGCGAAGGCGACACCGTTGAGCATCCGCTCGACGGACTGCGCAACCCGCTGCTGGCCGACCTCGAGCGGATGCGCGCGGTGGAACGCGGCGACGCGCTCCGCCACGTCGCGATCCGAGATGAACGAGGTGATGCCCATCGCGACGGCGAACATCAGCTGCGGCGGGATCTTCGCGAGCGTCGCGTCCCACGACGCGGCGAGCGCCTCCCACACGGCGGGCCCGCCCGACGGGTTGAGCATCAGCTGGACGATCACCCTCGGCGCGTCCTGGGCTCGGAACAGCTCGAAGCAGTGCTCGAAGGTCGCGACGGCGTGGTCGCGGTCCGCGAGTGCGGCGACGCCCGCGCGATAGCGCTCCTCTGCCTGGGGGTCCTTGGCCTCCCGGCAGCGTCGGAGCAGCTCGCCGGCGTCGCCGGCGCGGTTCATGGCGGCCACCACCGTGACGATGGACCTCGCGAGGTCGCCCTCGACGACGCCCGAGTCGAACCTGGCGGCCGCCTCGGCGCGCACGGCGGGGTCCCTCCCGACGCAGCCGAGCACCCGGACGGCCGTCGCGCGCACGAGCGGGGACCGCTGGTCCTCGCCGTCCGCTGCCTCCCAGCCGAGCCGGTCGAGCACCGGCGCGAAGAGCGCGCTCGCGGTGGACTCGAGCGCCGCGCGGTCGGCGTCCCCGACGAGGCGGTCGAGGGTGCCGAGCACGTCGTCGACGATGCTCCACGAGGAGGGCTCGACCACGGGGCCGAGTCCGCGCGCGAGCGCGAGCACCTCGCCGACGGTCCGTACCCCGGCGCGCGCGAGTGCCCAGGCGTCCCCGAGGACCACGGCCCGCTCGAGCTCGCCCAATGCGCCCAGCTCGGCCGTGAGCACCGCGAGGGCGCCCGCGTCGTAGTTCGTCCGGTACATCCCTGCGCCGCCGGCGTTGACGACGGCGGGTTCGGCGACGCCGAGCGCGAGGGCGGCGTCGCCGAGCCGCTGGGCGACGGGTGGCCCGCCGTGGAGCGGTCGGGACAGCACCGGGACCTGCCACGACGAGCCGATCGCCGAGGCGCCCTCGGCGGGGCGGAACTCGAAGGGCGACTGGGTCAGCGAGCCGTCGTGGAGGGCGACGACGGGGTGGCCGCCCTGGAGAATCCAGGTGTCCATGATCGCGCCCACCGGCTCGCCGGACACCGCCTCGAGCGCGGCCCACAGGTCCGCGGTCACCGTGTTGGCGTAGGCGTGGTCGGCCAGGTAGCGGCGGATGCCGTCGCGGTAGACCTCGGCCCCGAGGTACTGCTCGAGCATGCGGAGGACGGACCCGCCCTTTTGGTAGGTGATCGGGTCGAACATCACCATCGCGTCGGCGGGGGAGTGCACCGGGAACTCGATCGGGCGCGTGGAGTGCAGCCCGTCGATCGTCAGGCCTATCTCGCGCTCCGCGTTGAACCGGATCCACAGCTGCCACTCGGGCCGGAACGCGCCGGCGCACGTGTACTGGAGGAACGTCGCGAACGCCTCGTTCAGCCAGATCCCCTCCCACCACGCCATCGTGACGAGGTCCCCGAACCACATGTGGGCGAGCTCGTGGGCGACGACCATCGCGACGTCCTGGAGCTCCGTCGTCGACGCGGTCGCCGGGTCGACGAGCAAGAGCGTCTCGCGGAACGTCACGCAGCCGAGGTTCTCCATCGCGCCGTAGGCGAAGTCGGGGATGCCGACGAGGTCGACCTTGTCGCCCGGGTAGGCGATGCCGAAGTAGTCCGCGTAGAACCGCAGCGCGAACGCGCCGACCTCGAGGGCGAAGGCGGCGAGGTGCGACTTGCCCGGCGTGCAGACGACCGAGAGCGGCACCCCGTCGACGTCGACAGGCTCGCTGCGCTCGAAGGGGCCGACGACGAGCGCGACGAGGTAGGACGACATCCGCATCGTCGGGGCGAACCGCACCTCTCGGCGGCCGTCGCCGAGCACCGTCTCGCTCGCGACGGGCGAGTTGGACCACGCCGCGAGGTGCGGCGGCACCACGACGGCGACCTCGAAGGTCGCCTTGAAGGCGGGCTCGTCGAAGCAGGGGAACATCCGCCGTGCGTCCGTCGCGCACAGCTGCGTCGTCGCGATCTGGTGGTCGTGGCCCGCCGCGTCGGTGAACGTAGAGCGGTAGAAGCCGACCAATCGGTCGTTGAGCACGCCTGCGAACCGCACGCGGAGGACCACGCGTCCGGCGGGGAGCGGTCGTTCGAATCGCAGCGCCGCGCGCTCGAGCTCGGCGTCCAAGCTGGCGTCCGCGGTGACCGTCGAGCCGTCAGGGAGCTCGGCGACGACGTCCGTGAGCTCGAGCTCGACGGCGTTGAGCTCGATCGAGGCGGTGTCGGCGTCGACGTCCACCTCGATCTCGGCGGTGCCGGTGAACGTCGCGCCGGCGAGGTCCGGCTCGAAGCTGAGCCGGTACGCCGAGGGGGCCACCGACGTCCCGAGCCGGTTGCGGCGATCGTCAGTCATGGGCGGCACGCTAGAGCCTCTACCCTTGCGCCGTGGAGGTCGCGACTGCCGTCGAGCTGACCTCGCGACCCGAACCTCTCCGACTCGACGTCGTCGGCATCGGCAACGCACTCGTGGACATCATCGTGACGGTGGACGACGCGCTCGTGGACCGCCTCGACCTGCAGAAGAGCGCGATGACGCTCGTCGACCTCGAGCGGGCCGCGTCGATCTACGCCGCGATGGGTCCGGGCCTCGAGATCTCCGGCGGGTCGGCGGCGAACACGATCGCCGGTATCGCGTCGCTGGGCGGGCTCGCGGGGTTCGCGGGCAAGGTCGCCGACGACGAGTTCGGCGAGGTGTTCCGGCACGACTTCACCGCGCTCGACGTGGAGCTCGACCTCGCCGTCGTCGCGCCCTCCGACGGCGGGACGGGCCGGTGCCACGTCCTCGTGACCCCCGACGCCCAGCGCACGATGGCAACGCACCTCGGCGTCGCCAACACGCTCGTCCCCGGCGACCTCTCGGGCGCCCTCTTCTCCCGGACCAGGCTCACCTACCTCGAGGGCTACCTCTTCGACCTGGCACCCGCCAAGCAGGCCATCCGCGACGCGATCGAGCACACCCACGCTGCCGACGGGCTCGTCGCGCTGTCCTTGTCCGACTCGTTCTGCGTCGAGCGGCACCGTAGGGACTTCCTCGATCTCGTCACCCACGAGGTCGACGTCGTCTTCGCGAACGAGGCCGAGGCTCGGGCGCTGTTCAGCTCCGCCGACCTCAACGGCGCGCTGGCCGCATTCGAGGAGACGGGCGTCCTCGCCGCGGTCACCCTCGGTCCGAGGGGCGCGGTCGTGGTCGCGACGTCCGGGGTCGTCGAGGTGCCCGCGTGCGAGGTCGACGAGGTGGTGGACGCGAACGGAGCGGGCGACCTGTTCGCCGCGGGCTTCCTCTACGCGCTTGCCCGCGGCGCGGACCCCGTCGAGGCCGCACGCCTCGGCTCGGTGTGCGCAGGCGAGGTCATCGTGCACCTCGGTGCGCGGCCGATGGCCGACCTCGCCGAGCTCGCGACGGCCGAGGGGCTCTTGTAGCTACCCCGTCTGGGGGTGCGTCGGCGTGGCACCGCCGGGCTCGAGCAGATCGAAGCCGTCGGGGATGGAGAGCAGCCCCGTTCGGGTCCCCGCCAGGTCCGTGAGCCCGTACTGCCAGACGATCCAGTGGGTCGTCGGGTCGATCACCACGACCCGGTTGCGGTAGTCGTCGTTCACCATGATGAGCCCGTTCGGGAGCCGCTCGGCGAGCGAGGGCATCTTGAGGGCGGCGTCGCCCGCGGTCGAGTCGTAGCGCCACAGGATGCGGCCGGCGCGTGTGAACTCCACGACGCGGCCTTCGGCTGCGGGGTCGTAGTCGGTCATGAGGTACAGGTCCGGGCCGAGCTGCTGGGGGTCCGAGGGGTAGGCGATCTGGGGGAAGTGCCGGGACCACACGAGGTGGCCCTTCGGGGTGTACTCGCTGATCCACGAGCCG
>Ga0182024_10001626_pt1 | contig 57532 bp, 58 predicted proteins | sample P32metaG_FD_120480 | JGI IMG/M metagenome (GOLD analysis project Ga0182024, IMG submission 120480) | Permafrost microbial communities from Stordalen Mire, Sweden - P3-2 metaG (Illumina Assembly) | ecosystem: Environmental > Terrestrial > Soil > Wetlands > Permafrost | place: Sweden: Stordalen...
CAGCCCTCATCAGGGAGCTGGACGCTCTAGCTCCCTCCAGACAGCAGGTTGTCAAACGGAAAAAGGCGTCGTAGAGTGAGTTACGCGGGAGTCGCTACTTTCAACGGCGTTCCGGGCCTTCCCGGGAGTTGGAACTGGCCGAACTCATGCAGGAGAGCCAGCCGGGGGCGGAGACCGCTAAGAAAGACCTGGTGGAAGCCAATCTGCGGCTCGTTGCCCTGATCGCCAAGTATCACGGCAAGCGCGGTGTAGAGGTGCTGGATCTGATTCAGAAAGGCAACACTGCGCTGATGCGCGCCGTCGACAAGTACGACTATCGACGAGGCTATCGATTCTCAACCTATGCCAAATGGTTGGTGCGCCAGTCAATCATCGGCGCAATCCGGCCCAACTGGGCACCCGTCCGGCTACGCCGCGGTTTTGGCGTTCACGAATGGGGCGTACTTCTGATCCTCGCCCTCGATGTGATTCACCAGCCATTTCTTCAGAAACTGCAATAGGTTAATCGTAAGCGAGTGCTTCCCTTTTTGGAGATCCTCCTGAAACTGCAGGACTTGCTTGGTCAGCTCATCATGCATGGCCTTGTGGGCCGGAAAAGCAGGATAGTGGGCCGCTTGCATAAGGCGCTCCTCATAGGCAAAGTGCACCCCTACGTACTGCACTAGCCTGTCCAGGATCTTGGAGGTGCTGGCCTGGGCCGTGCCCTTCAGCATGGCCGCGTGCAATTCCTCGGCGATCCGAAAGAGATTCTTATGCTGGCCGTCGATGCTGGCGATATTCACACTGTAGCTATCGTTCCAATCAAACATACCGGTCAGATCGGCATTTCCCGGGGAAAGCTTTAGCGCGGCGGTAAAATCAGGATATGCGCATCCTTCTGTTCAGTGGCAAAGGTGGCGTTGGAAAGACCAGCCTCGCCGCCGCCACCGGACTGCAGCTGTCCCGCCTGGGCCACCGAACCCTGGTGATGAGCGTCGATCCGGCGCACAGCCTGGCCGACGCCTTTGACCTCGAAACCGATCTATTCCACGCCAAAACCGGCGACCCCTACAAGATCGACGACCGGCTCGCCATCCACGAAGTCAACATCCAGAAGGAGATTAGGCGCCACTGGCACGAGATTTCGTCCTACGTGATCTCCGTGCTGCGCACCACCGGCATCAGCGAAGTCGAAGCCGAAGAACTGGCCATTCTGCCCGGCATGGAAGAGCTGAGCGCCCTGATGTATGTGAACCAGTTCCGCCGCGAGCAACTCTACGACGTGATCGTGCTCGATTGCGCTCCCACCGCCGAATCCATGCGCTTTGTGAGCATGCCAACCACCCTCGAATGGTACATGCGCCACATCTTTCCGGTGCAGCGTGGACTGCTCAAGGCTGTGCGTCCGATCGCCAATCGCGTTTCACCCATCGAGCTGCCTCCCGACAGCTACTTCGGCAACATCCAAAACCTGTTCGACAAACTGGAAGGTATCGACGAGCTGTTGGAAGACCCCAAGCTGACCAGCGTCCGGCTGGTCACCAATCCCGAGCGCATGGTTTTGCGCGAGACGCAGCGCGCCTTTGTGTACTTCTCGCTCCACGGGCTCACGGTGGATAGCATCATCGTCAACCGCGTGCTGCCGGCGGAGGTGAGCGACGCGTATTTCCAGGAGTGGCAGTCGTCGCAGCGGCGTGTGCTCGAAGAAATCGAATCCTATTTTGCGCCGGTTCCGGTGAAGCGCGTGGCGCTGTTCGCGCACGAAGTTTTGGGGCGCGAGCGGTTGGAAGAATTGTCCCGTGCCTTGTATCGCGAGGACGAAGATCCGGCCGCGGTCACACGCACCGAAGCCCCTTACACATTCGTCAAAAGCGACGGCCATTACGAAGTGCGGGTGACGCTGCCGTTTGCCGTGAAGGGCGAAATCGGCCTCTTCAAGAAGGGCGACGAACTGGTGGTCGAGATCGGCACCTTGCGCCGTCACATCGGCTTGCCGACTTCGATGGCCAACCTTTCCCCGAGCCGCGCAAAGTTGGAGAATAAGGTGTTAACAGTAGAGATGAGGGAGGCATGAAAATGGAATCGAAGACCGAAGGCACGGGAACTCATGCGACCGGGTGCATATTCTGCGATGCGGTGAAGCCGTTTTTGGAACACTGCTGGTCCGACGCGACCCGCGACCACTTCCGGACTTCACGCGTAGAGTTTCTCAAAGGACTCCGCAGCCTTTTGGACGCCCGAATCGCGCATCTGTCGCGGGAGGAACCCAAGGGGACTCACGTGGTGGTGGAGTAAAGTCCTGGATCTGCGGCCGCTCATTACCGCCCTGGGTTGCTTCCAGCCGGCCGCGCTACAATAGCCGGACGAGGAGGAGGGTCTGTTGTCTGAGCTCACCATTCAACCCACGGCGAAATTTCTGAAAGCCGGCACCATACTGACGGCGCTGGTTTTTCTGGCGCTGGAGATCGCGTATTTCGCCTACTGGCAGGATAAGGAAGCGCTCAAATTCCTGCCCCTGGCGGCACCCGTAATCTTTCTCTGGCCGGGCTCGCGCTGGCTGCGGCGCCGGTACACCAAGGCCGTTGTCTCGGGTGACCGCCTTCGGTATGAGAGCGGACTCACCTCCAAAAGCACCCGCAACATCCAGTTGTCCAAGCTCCAGGACGTCCGCGTGGATCAGCGTCTCATGCAGCGCATCCTCAATATAGGCGATGTCTCCATGGAAACATCCGGTGAAACCAGCCGGCTGACCATTCCCAACATCGACAACCCGCAAGCCGTGGCTGATGACCTCTTGAACCGGGCGCACAGCGGCGCCGCCAGCGCGTGAGCAAGAAGCTGGCCGGCCGCGTCGCAGTCGTTACCGGCGCAAGCAAGGGACTGGGCAAGGCGATGGCTGTGGCCCTGGCAGCCGAAGGGGCCCGCGTCGCGTTGATCGCCCGCGATAGCGAACAATTGCTGGCACTCGCCGCGGAGATCGGGACCGCCGGAGGCACAGCGGAAGCATTTCCAGCCGACGTAACGAGCGAGGAACAGGTCGGCCGCACCTGCCGAGACATCGTCGTGCGATTCGGGGAAGTCAACATCCTCATCAACAACGCCGGTATCAATGTGCGCAAGTCGATCGACGATTCGACGCTGGAAGATTGGCATAACGTGATGAATACCAACGTGACGTCGGCGTTCCTGATGAGCCGGACGCTGCTGCCGCATATGCGCGGGCGCGGCTACGGGCGGATCATCAATATGACCTCCATCATGAGCCACGTTTCCATGCCCAACCGCGTGGCTTATTCGGCCAGCAAGGCCGCGCTGCTGGGGATGACCAAGGCGCTGGCCCTGGAAGTGGTGTCTGAAGGGATCACGGTGAACGGCATCAGCCCCGGCCCCTTCCTCACTGAGATGACCCGTCCGCTGCTGGCCGACGCCACGGTGAGCGCGCAGATGGTGGGAAACATTCCGCTAGGACGCTGGGGGAAACCCGAGGAAGTAGGCCAACTGGCGGTCTACCTGTGTTCGGAAGAAGCTGGGTTCATCACGGGGACGGACGTGCTGATAGACGGCGGCTGGACCGCGCGGTAGTAACCCCCGCTCCCTAACGGTCGCGGTTCGGTAGGGCAGTCGCGTATTGCTCCGTTACCGAACCGCGACCGTCAGGGAGCGGGGGTTCAATGCTCGTAGTGGTCTTTCGGAATCGTAGCGAGGCCCTCCACCAGATGCACCGCGTCGCGCTCGCCCTCAAAGCAGCCCGACTCCAGAAACTGATAGTCGGCCTTGGCCCGCTTTAGCGGGAACTTCATCTTCCACGGCCGCGTGAATACCTTGGGATCGTCGATCGTGGCCTCATAGTTGACCGTGTCGGCATCCACCGGCGTGAAGCGCTCCACCACGTGCATCGCATCGCTGTGAAAGTGGCCGGCCATGTCGAACACGCTCTTGTCATTCAGGTCGGCGACATCCACCACCAGCGTGTTCCCTTCCCAGCGGCCACGCGAATCGCCCATCCAGGCCGAGTAGTCCTTCGGGTGGCTCCCGCTCATGTAGATGATGCGCCAGGCGTGCATGTTCTCGTGCATCATGAAGACGTACTGAGGCGTCACGTAAATCTGAAAGCCGAAATACATGGCGTGCGGTATGCCTTCATAGTGGCAATGCCCGGTGGGGTCCAGCTCCATGTGCTGGGTCAATTCCTTCACCTTCGCGGCGGCCCACGGCTGGTAGGGCAAATCACCACCCTCGACGATTCCAGTTTTCGACTCGGCGCCCAGAAAGAATCCGCCCGGATGCGGAAGAATCGAGTACGCCGCGCCCGAAGTGCGCGGCTGCCAGTATCCCTCCAGGCTGGAGTTCTGGGCGAAGGCCGGTATGGAGGCGAGAATGCAAACGAGCCAACCAAATCTCATTGCGCGCCTCCCTTTCCGCTGGGATAGCTGCGCACAAATTCCAGCGGATCGCCCTTCGGCGCGGGACGGTAGAGCGGATGGACGGCGCGCCCGTCGTCCCCTTCCGTGCATTCCTGCTCCCGCAGTTCAAAGCCCGGCTCGTTGTTGCGATGCAGCGGCATTTTGATTTTCCAAGCGTGCGAATAGGTCTTGGGGTCCTCGATCGTGGCTTCGTACGTGATGGTGTTCGGCCCGCTGCGCGTGTAGCGCTCGATCACGTGCAGCGCGTCGCTGTGGGTGTGGCGCGCCGAATCGAGCCAGGTCTTGTCGCCCAGATCGGTTACGTCGATCACCAGGGTGTCACCCTCCCAATGCGCCACCGAATCGCCTAGGTAGAAGTCGATTCCATCCAGGTGCGGCCGCGGATTTGTGGATATGATGCGCTCGTTGTGGAGATACTCGTACAGGAAAACCACGACGCCCGGCCGCTGCACAATCTGAAACGGAAACGGCATGTAGCTGATGCGCGGCACACCGGGCATGGCGCAATGGGCGATGGGATCGACGCGGTCGGCCTTCTGTTCGCGCTCGATCGCCGCCGGCAGATACGGAATCTCGTGGCCTTCGGCGATCTCGCTGACGTCGAACGCGGCCGCATTGCGCGGCTCCCAGATTCCCTGCAGGTCCGGCTTACCGTCGACGGTCCGTGGCGCCCGGTATTGCGCGCAGGCGAAACCGGCAAATAGTAAAGTTGACAGCACGATGCGACAACTCATTGGACGTCTCCTAACCCCCGCTCCCTCACGGTCGCGGTTCGGTACCGCAAACCAACGCGTCATCGCGCGACGAACCGCCGTTACCGAACCGCGACCGTCAGGGAGCGGGGGTTGCACTCTAACCCGGGTTCTCTTCGGTTCCCATGATGTAATGCGTGCCGTCGGCCAAAGTGAGGCGCTGGGCATTGCCCGTGTGTGTGTCGTCCTTGGCCTGAAAGCCTTCAATCGTCACCACGGTCCCAACCTTCACCGTGTCCTTCCGAAAACCGCGCCGGTATAGATTGCTTGGCGAAGCAGTCTCAAATCCCCAGTTCACCACCTTGCCGTCCTCGCCCGTCACATCGATGTAGATCCACGAGTGCGGGTTGGTCAGATCGAACTTGGTGACTGTGCCGGTAAGCTTGAGGGGCTTGGACTTGTCGTACTCGGCGGCGAAAGAGTGATGCGCGCGCACCGGCACCGCGGCTAGCAGCAGACCCGCGGCGACGGCGAAAACCGAAAGCTTCCACTTCATGGTTGATCGGACTCCCAATGGAACAGGAATACTCCGCGGGTCTGCCACCTGTCAAGTTACGATGAATTGTGGCCATGCCGCGATTGGGTGCCGTCCGCGGGTTTTTGCTGCTTCTGGCGACGGCAGCCGCCGCCCACCACTCCACCGCACCATACGATTTGGTTCACGGCACCATCATCGGCGGAGTAGTCGTTAAGTTCGAGTGGACCAACCCACACGTACAAATCTGGCTCGACGTTACCGCGGAAAACAAAGAGATCGAGCACTGGAGCGTGGAGTTGGAAAGCCCCCGCATTCTGGGTCGTCTGGGCTGGGCCAAGGAAGCCATCAGACCCGGCGACCGCATTTCGATCACCGGCGGGCGCGCTAAAGACGGCAGTTTCCGGCTGCGGGCTGCGTGGGTGCAATTGGCCGATGGCCGTAAGTTGAAGGCGCTGCCGGAGCCGGAGAATTAGCATGTCAATGACGAATGAGAAATGGTTGGAGGCGATTCGCGGTGTTATCGCGAAAATTGCGGATAAAGAGTTTCAAGAACGCGCATGGACAGGAAAAGGGCCTGAAGTTTCTTCGCCCGATGAAATGTACTGCCAGTTGTTCGATGATTTGATGATCGAGGCATTCGTTGAACAAGTTGAACTGACGCCCGCACAAAGGCAGGGCATCGAAACATTAATCGAGAAGATGGAAACAGTACCTGCCGCCGCTCCTGATTCCATCGACGAGGAGTTGCTTCTGGCGGACCCAAAATGGCACGAAGTCAGAGAGTATGCAAAGGAGCTTTACAAACTGCTGGGTAGTGAGCGGTCCGACAGCTCCCAGTAAACTTCTCACCCTCTCCTGGTGAGCAGCAATCCGAGGAATATCCCCGCCCCCACCGCAAGCGCGATCGCCGGAACGTCCACTATCGGCACAAACCTCGACCCTGCCCCGCTAATTTCAATGAACCCCACCGGTTTGGCAATGAATCCGCCTCCACCACCGCCGCCCTGCTGCTGGCCTTCTCGCTTTCCCGAGCCGCCGCCGAAGCCACACCGCACGCGCGCGACCGGAACTACGGTTCGTCCCTCGGCTGAGATGGGTTCGCCATAGACGGTTTTCGCTCCGGCCTGATTCACGAGCGAATGAAGGAGTTCTTGGATTTCCATATCTCCCAGCGTCCCCAAGCCAGAGCATGGGTGTCAAGGCGTTCGATGCGAAGGGAGTTGGCTTGAAGACAGTTCCATATCTGACTTCTTCGGGATCTGGATTGAGCTTCGATAACGATAGGTGCGGTCTCGCAACGGCGTTATGGCGCGCGGCGCAGTGTCCGCTGACGCCACTTTTCAACTACAACGGCGGGCGTTCTACTCCCAAGGAAAGCCGAAGTCGCCGGGCGGGTCGCCCAGCCAAGAGAGCCGAGTGCCATTGTCACTCTGGGCGTACAGGCTGGCGCCGATCATCCTCATCACGAGTTGCAAGCATCGACGCCGTAAGCGGCACGAACCTTCTCATTGCCGATGCCGAGAATCTGCCAAGGGCAGTACCATTCGCCGCCACCAACTGATTCGACGGGAGAACCGAGCAACGCCTGGACGGAGCGCATTCCGCTATCGGGGTCGTTGTACTCCAGGTGTCGCTCAGCAATCACGACTCCCAGTTCCAGTCGGTCCATCGCGTCCATTCTACGGCTACCCGGTGTGGCCGAAAGACGGGGTTGGCGGAAAGTGAGAATGTTGAGACAGTCCAACCGGCCACGGCATCGTCTGAGTGGAAAAGTCGAGTGGGCCGTTCGGCCGCGCCCGCCCGCGCCCTACGTCGTATCCGACTTCTTCCGAATCTTGATATCCAGCCGCTTGATCTTCTGATTGAGCGTCGACAGCGGCACGTGCAGGCTCTCGGCGGCCTCGGTCTGGCTCCAGCTGAATTGCTCCAGACGTTCCAGGATTACGCGCCGTTCGAAATCGTTGCAGATCTCAAACAGCGACGCATCGGCGGAAAGCGGGGCGCCTTCGGTGCGGTGCAGGCGCACACCGTTGGCTTCCAGTAGCGGATCGGGCAGAACGTCAATCGGAACCGAGGCGTCCGTGGCCAGCACCACCGCCCGCTCCACCACGTTCTCCAGCTCGCGGACATTGCCCGGCCAGGTGTGCTCCATCAGCACCTGCATGGCTTCCGGCTGAAATTGCAATACGGAACGCTTGGTTGTGGGGTCCAGATACTTGCTGTTCTCGCGGCAGTAGTACGTAAAGAAATGATCCACCAGCAGCAGAATATCTTCCTTGCGCTCGCGCAGGGACGGCAGCGGGATGCTGATCACATTCAAACGGTAGTAAAGATCCTCGCGGAACTTGCCTTCCTTCACCAGTTGAAATAGATCGGCATTGGTCGCCGCCAGAATCCGCACGTCCACGCGGATCGGCTCGGTCGAGCCCAGCGGGGTGAACTCCTTCTCTTGAATCACGCGCAGCAGCTTGATCTGGGTTTCGGGGCCGATGGTGCCGATCTCGTCGAAGAAGATGGTGCCGTGATCGGCCACCTCGAAGTAACCCTTTTTCGATTGCACGGCGCTGGTGAAGGCGCCTTTCACGTGCCCGAACAGCGTCGATTCGAGCAGTTCCGGCGGGAGAGACCCGCTGTTCACGGCCACGAACAAGTGGTCGGCGCGCGGCGAATTGGCGTGGATCGCCTTGGCCACCAGTTCTTTCCCCGTCCCCGTGTCACCACATATCAGAATGGTCGAGCGGCTGGGTGCAACTTGCGCCACCAGGTCCAGCAGCTTGACCATGCGGTCGCTCTTGCCGATGATGTTGGGAAAACTGTAGCGCTGCTTGAGCGCGCGCTTGAGGTAGGTGTTCTCGTATTCCAGCCGGCGCTGGGAGATCATGCGCTCGATCTCGATCACCAGCTTCTCGTTGTCCCACGGCTTAGAGAAGTAGTCGGTGGCCCCGGCTTTCAGGGCGTTGACTGCGGCCTCCACCGATCCGTACGCCGTGATCATGGCAATGGGGGTCTCGCGGTCGCGCTCGCGCACCTCCCGCAGCACCTCCATGCCGGAGCGGTCCGGCATCATCAGATCGAGCAGCACCAGATCATAGCCGCGCGTCTCCAGTTTGTGAATTCCTTCAGCGGCATTTTGCGCCTGGTCGACGGAATAGCCCTCCATCCCCAGAAGCGTTTCCAGGCTTTCGCGGATATCCGCCTCGTCGTCGATCACCAGAACTCTTCCCTTGATGTCGGTGGCGGTGGGTTGCGGCACAATTGCTTCAAGCGGCATTTACAGGCGTCCTGCTGGCCGTCGCCCGGCGGGCGAACGGAAGATCGATTCGGAAACGGGCGCCGCCCGACCGGCGATTCGACACTTCGATGGAGCCGCCGTGTTCCTGAATAATCCCGTAGCTGACCGAAAGCCCCAGGCCCGTGCCCTTGCGCGCGGCCTTGGTGGTAAAGAACGGATCGTAGATGCGGTGCAGATTTTCCGGGGCAATACCGCTGCCGGTATCGGCCACTTCGATCCGCGCTCCCGATTCATCCGACCACGACCTCACTTCCAGGGTACCGCCGCTCGACATGGCGTCGCGGGCGTTCAGGAACAGGTTCAGCAGAACTTGCTGCAGCTTTCCGGTGTTGCCGTGCACATGGGCCAGCGCCGGATCCAGCTGCGTCGTAACTTGAATTCCCGACTTCTGCAGTTGGTGCTCCAGCAGCGAGAGGGTTTCCTGGATCACGCGGTTGAGGTCGACATCGCCAAAGGAAGTGGTGGAGGTGCGCGAGAAATTCAATAGGGAATTGACAATCTCGCTGGCGCGGAAGGTCTGCTTGGCGATCTTGTCGAGGATCATCGATTTCTGCGAGTCTTCGGCCACCTGCTTGGCCAGCATCTGCGCGTAGGTGGAGATCACCGCCAGCGGGGTGTTCACCTCGTGGGCCACGCCGGCCGCCAGCAGCCCGATGCTGCTCAGCTTGTCGGCCTGCACCAGCCGCTGTTCCAATTCGGCGCGGTCGGTCACATCGTCGAAGATGATCAGGCGCCCGATCTGCTGCTGGTCCTTGGATACCAACGGCGCGATCGCCAGGTTCAGGGTGGCCTCGCGGCGGCGCGCGGCATTGCCGTTGGCATTGGCATTGCCATGGCCATTGCCATTTACAGACTGCGGCTTCAGCACGAATTTGTAGATATTGTGAATTCCGGTCTCGCCGCGCACCCGATCGAATTGCTCCACCAAGTCGCCCGGGAACAACTCGGAAAGCCTCTTTCCCACCGCATGCTCGCGGTGAATGCCCGTGAGCTGCTCAATCTGGCTGTTCCAGCTCTCGACCCGGTCCTCCAGATCCGCGGCCAGAATCCCCACATTAATCGATTCGACGATGTTTTCGCTGAATTCCTTGAGGCGCTCGTACTCCTCCACTTTGCGTTGCAGCGAGCGGTAGAGCGATGCGTTCTCGATGGCGATTCCGACGTACCCAGCCAGCGTGACCAGCAGTTCCACGTCGACGCTCGACAAGTAATCGCCGGTGACCGTACGGCTCACTCCCATGTAAGCAATGGTGCGGCCGCGAACGGCGCACGGCAGGTAGTACGTCAGATCGAGCTCAGCGATGGTTTTGCGCACTGTAGCGGGCCAGGATCGGGATACGGCATCGAGCTGATGCCTGGTCCGCTCGAAGAAGAGATACGGGTCGGGCAAGTTCCAGTTCAAAAAGGTGAGGTCCAGCTCGGCGTAATCCACGTTAGCCAGACGGGGGTTCGGCCCCATGGCTTGCTTCAACCGGAACTGGCTCCCGCCGGGCCCGTCTTCCGACAAGAAAAACGCCAGGTGCCGGATCGAGAGCGTATGCAGCAGCCGCTCCCCCACCGACCCCAGCATGGTATCCAGGTCGGTCTCCGAGCTGAGCTCGCGCGCGAACTCGATCAGGGTGCGCCGGTAATCGTACTGGTCGCGGTAGAAATGCTTGTCCAGGCGTTCCTGTATCCAGTTGCGAATCGGTTGGAACAGAAAGGCCGTGATCAGCATGACCATGATCAGCCCGGTGTTGCCCAGGTCTTTGAAATTCTTCTCCACCATGCTCCCCAGGGAGAAGACGATGCCGTAAAACGCCGCCAGCACGCACAACGTCGCGAGGGTATACGCATAGCCGCGCCGGAAAATGATGTCGACATCCATCAGCCGGTAGCGCACAATCGCGTACGCCAGGGTGAGTGGAATAAGCGGCAGCGAGAGCACCGACATTTTGAGGTATTCGTTGGGAATGTAGCCCAGCGCATACGGCACGATGTACAGCACGGCGAAGGGCACGATGCCGCAGATGGTTCCGTTGCGCAGCCATTTCAACTGCTGCCTGACGATGGTGTCCTCAGCCTTGCGGTACTCCAGGCTCAGCACAATGGCCCCGATCAGATACGGAAGCGTGGATAGCACCACCCACACGCGGTCCAATGCCCAGCGCAGTTCCACTAGTGGGATGGCCATCGACAAAACGCCGGACGCAAACGCCACGTAAAGCAGGAACAGTACCAGCGCGGGGAGATAGACCAAGCCTACCCGGACATGCGTATACAGCCACTTGCGACGCTCCGGAAAGCTCAGACAGAAATGCAGGAACACCGCGGGCGCTAGCAGTCCAGCAGCCACGTTGCCGAAGTAGATGATCTTATCGAAGTTATCGAGCCGGCCCGTGTAATGGAAACAGAAGAAGACGAACGAAGCCAGACAGAGAATATAGAAGTGCTGGGCCTTGTGCGCGCTGCCGCGGCGGAAGTAGACGAACAGCCCGATCAGCAGGTACGCCGCTCCGACCAGGTATTGGTAGATGCGGGCGCGATCCACCGGCACTTCGCCCACGATCACATTGACGTCGAATTCCACCCCATCCCGCGACACATAATACTTCGACTTTTTCCAGGAGCCGACGCTCGCCAATACCTGCGTCACTTCCAGGCCTCGCTCGATGGGAAGCCCATTGATCATCTTCAGCCGGTCGCCCGTCCGCAGTCCGGCCTTATATCCTTCGCTCGCTGCGGGGACCGAGAGGGCCTCTACGCCACCGTTCCGATCGACCCAAATGACGCCATCTTCGGGAAGATGAAAGCGTTGCTGTTGCTGAAAGTTGATGAGGGCAGCGACACTTGCGGCTAGGGTCAGGATCGTGAGGATGGCTGTCGACAGTTGGAACTTAAGTTCCTGAAACATGGGCCCTTGCCTTCGATGGCCGAGCGAGACAATTCGCCAGCGCCCTAGACTGCACGTTTCGGGCCGCGCGAAATAACACCTTCTCGTTTCAGACTAGCCGATTTTTCTAGTACTTACAAGCCAACACCCTAGGTCCGTATCCGCTTTTTGGGATAGTCACACTACCGAGAAGTGTATTCTAGCGTGGAGTTGTTGATTGCATTGAAGTGTTACTTAAGTATAGTATCACATAGTAACTATAGTACTCTACAGACCCCCTGGTGCGTGCTGTACACTGGGTTCGATCATCCGTGCGGCAGCCCCAGAATGTCGCGCTCACCGAACGTTTCAACCGCCCGGATGCGAAGGAGTATCGCAGGCACCAATGAGGATTGCGATTGTACCGGCCATCCTGGCGATTCTGCCCTGTCTCATGCCGGGAGCAGAGGAATCCCAACCTAACCCACCGGCTGTAGCCGCCAGCGCCGCGGTCCCTGTCAGCGACCCGGCCAAGCTTGCCAAGCCCAATGCTTTGGGCGAAAAAATCCTGGGCGGAGCGCCCATCGATTCAAATACTTATGTGGTCGGAGCGGAAGATGTTCTTTCGATCTCGGTGTGGCACGAGCCGGAGCTAACCCGCCAGGTGATAGTCCGTCCCGATGGAAAGATCACGCTGCCTCTGGTCAATGAGCTTCCCGCCGCGGGCCTCACCGCCGCGCAACTCTCCGAATCCATCTCGCAGGCCCTGCTGAAGTATATGAATGCACCCGAAGTCAACGTGTCGGTGCAGCAGGTCAACAGCAAGAAATACTACATACAGGGCGAGATCTTGAAGCCGGGATCGTACCCGCTGGTGGTGCCGACCACCGTCATGGAGGGGCTAGCCAATGCAGGAGGGTTCAAAGACTTCGCCAACACCAGGAAAATCGCCATCCTGCGCGGCACCGAGCGCCTGAAGTTCAACTATAGGGAAGTGCGGAACGGGAAGCGCCTGGCGCAGAACATCCTGCTGCAGCCGGGCGATCAAATCATCGTTCCCTGATTGAGTCCATTATGGCTGCGGCTGACAACTACGTGAATGTTTCCCGGCGTCCGCCGGACGTCGAAGATTACATCGACATGTTGCGCCGGTACCGCTCGTGGATAATCGGCCCCACTTTTGCAGGGCTGGTGATCGCGGTGGTGGTAGGGTTTCTGTGGCCCGACACGTTTATCTCCACCGCGTTGATGCGGATCACGCCGCAGCAGGTTCCCGAGCGGCTGGTGCCCAGCGCCATCAATTCCCAGATGGCCGAGCGCCTGACGGCGATGCAGCAGGAGATCCTCAGCCGCACCAGCCTCACCGAGTTGATCCAACGGCCGGCGCTGAACCTCTACCCGCGGGACCGCCAGCGGCTCCCCATGGAAGATGTGCTCGAGCAGATGCGCAAGGACATCACGATTTCCATGCTCGACGTGGCCACCCAGGGCTCCAACCGCGGCCTCGCTTCCGCCTTTGTGATCCGGTTCAAGTACACCGACAAGTACAAAGCGCAGTCCGTGGTCCGCGAACTGGTGAGCAAGTTTAGCGAACAGAACGTCACCGTGCTGCGCAACCAGGCGAGCCTGACCACCAGCTTTCTGAACGACGAGTGGAAAACCGCCAAGGACAATCTGGACCGCCTGGATGCGGAGCTGGCGAAGTTTAAGGGCGAAAACCAGGGCCGCCTGCCGGAACAGTTCCAGGCCAATGTGGCCTCGCTCAATTCCATGCAGCAGCAGCTCGGGAACATGAACGAATCCCTGAACCGCAACCAGCAGGAAAAGATGCTGCTCGAAACGCAGCTTCAGAATCTGAAGACGCAGCTCGGCTACTTCAGCTCCGCCGCGGTCGAGACCAGCGGCAACCAGGCCGTGCAAAACGAGCGGCTCATCAATCTGAACAAGATGATTCTGGATGCCAAGGCAGCGCTGGCCGCGGCGCTCGAAATTTACACCGAGGATTATCCCGAGATCAAGAATTTCCGCGCGCGCCTGGCCACGCTCGAAAAGGAACGCGACACCCTGGAAAAGCAGGATCAGGCCAAGCAACAGCAGGCCGCCTCCACACCCGCGCCGAAGGACATGAATCCGCAGGTGGCCAAGTCCATCGAAGACACCAAGAGCGCCATGGCCCTGCTGCAGACCCAGATTCAGGGCAAGAACTCGGACATCGAAGAGCGCGTGCGCCAGCAGGCCGACATCTCCAAGGCCATCGCGCAATACCAAGCGCGCATCGAAGCCAGCCCGCTGAGCGAACAGAAATATGCGGCGCTGCAGCGCGAATACCAGATCGCCAAGGACAACTTCGACGACAAGGCCAAGCGCCGCCAGATCTCGGAGACCTCGCAGAACCTGGAGGAGCGTAAGGCGGGAGAGAACCTGGAAGTGCTCGACCCGGCATCGCTGCCGGAGCAGCCCGCGGAACCGAACCGGCTCGCCATCGCGGGTATCGGGACGGCTGCCGGGCTATTTTTGGGGATCGTGTTGGCGGGCGCCAAGGAGATGAAGAATACGTCCTTGAAGAACCTGAAGGACGTCAGGGTTTATACCAACCTGCCGGTGTTGAGCAGTATTCCATTGCTGGAGAATGCGCTGCTGGTGCGGAGGAAGCGGCGTCTGTTCTGGCTGGCGTGGTCGAGCGCCATAATCATCGGAACCATCGCCATGAGCGGATCGATGTTCTACTACTTTTCCAGCCGCACCTGAGGAAGCAAGGACCAAATGAGCCGAGTACACGATGCGTTGCGGCGGGCGGAAAACCAAGGGTTGCCCCTGGAGCCCGAACCGGCGGCCGTCATCATTCCCGAAAGACCGCCCCGCGACTATTCCCATGGCAATGGCTATGTCAACGGTGAAGGTAACGGTAATGGTAATGGCAATGGCAATGGCAATGGTAACGGCAAAACGCCGGGCCGCGCAAAGGCTTCATCCCACAAGAATCCTCTCGATCGGGACATGCTGGCAGAGGTGCAGGTGGTTCCCTTCCAGCCCGCTCTGGAATCGCACCTGCTGGATCTGGACAACAACCCCGAGACTCCCGCCGAAGAGTTTCGAACCCTGCGCACGCGCCTGAACCATCTGGGGACTTTGCAGCCGCTCCATACCATCATCGTCACCAGTCCCTCTCCGGCCGAGGGGAAGACGTTCACGGCCGTCAACCTGGCGCTGGCGGAATCCCAGCTTTCCGAGAATCTGGTGCTGTTGGGCGATTTCGACCTGCGCCGCCCCATCGTTCACAACCTGTTCCAAATCGAACGGTCCCCCGGCCTTTCCGATTTCCTGACGGGCGAGTGCACCTTCACGCAGGCATTGCGCAAGGTGGAAGGCACCAACCTGTATCTGCTCCCCGCCGGATCGACCGTCAAGAACCCGCTCGAACTGCTGAACATGCGGCAGGCCAAGCAGCTATTCGAAGATCTGCCGGGTTGCTTCAATTGGGCGATCTTCGACACGCCTCCCCTGCTCTTCTCGGCCGACGCCAACCTGCTGGCAACGCTGGCAGACGGCACCATCCTGGTGGTGAAGATCGGCTCCACGACCTTTGACAACGTGACCCGCGCCATGCAATCTCTGTGCGAGAACAATGTGCTGGGAATCGTGGCTAACGGCGCACGTGCGTCGGAGCTGTACAGCAAATACACTTACTACTATTCGAAGGCTGATTAGCCGCCGATGAACGCAGACGAACGCGGATCAGAAAACTAAAAACATAAATTTGTCTTATCTTTGTCCTATCAGCGTTCATCCGCGGCCTGCACTCTTTTCTTAGGCCGCCGGGAAGCGATGAGGAAGCCTAGCGCCACGCACCACGGGCTGACAGGTTGTTCCGCTTCCTTGCGCCGGCGAGGGCAGCGTCTGCGGGAGTTGTACAGCAAATACAACTACTAATACTCGAAGGCCTATTAGCCGCAGATGAACGCGGATAAAGAACAAACCTAGGTTCTTCTGTTTTCATCCGCGTTCATCGGCGGCCTCGACTCTTTTCTTAGACGCCGGGAAGCGGTGGGGAAGCCTAGCGCCACCACGGGCTGACTGGTTGTCCCGCTTCCGGCTTGCGCCGGCGAGGGCCGCGTCTGCGGGACTCCGCCTTGCGAGCGTCCGCCGCCGCGCGGTCGGCCACATAGGCCGCCATATCTTCGTTGGTCAACTCATGATCGCCTTGGTGCTGAGCCTGGAGGTCGGCCGTCAATTTCTGGGCGCACAGGGCCGGTCCCTCTTGGATATTGATGTGGTGTTTTAGAAACAGACCCAGATCGACGCTCACCACAAATCGGGAGGTCGGCTCGCCGGGCACGCTGCTGCTGCCAAACTTGTAGACCCGCATGTTGCGGGCCTGGTCGAAGCCCATGTATCGCAATTCCATCACTGCCCCTCGGCAAGAGGCGGTAATTCGAGAGGGGCATCTGTCGCGCTGGCCTCTGACGCAGCCGCGCCTGCGGCCATCAGATCGGATTCTTCTTCCGGACTTTTTTCACCGAGCTTGCGTTGCAATCGTTTGGCCGCTTTGTCGCGCTGCTTTTCCTGTCGGGCAATTTCTTTCTGCCGCTTTTGAAACGAGGTGCGAGTACGCATAGCCTAGGCTCCTTGGAAATTGCGAAGCCGGGATCCAGCTCCGGCTTCGCCGATTCGGGCGTTCTGCTACCAGCGGGGCTCGCTGCGCCGCCGGGGACCGCCGCCACCGCCGCCGCCACCACTGTGCGAGCGTCCTCCGCCACCGCCGCCGAAACCTCCACGGCCGCCACCCTCGGGTTTGGGGCGGGCTTCATTAATATTCAACGCCCGGCCGTCGAGCTGCGTTCCGTTGAGCGCGGTGATCGCCTTATCCGCTTCGGCGGAATCCGCCATTTCGACGAAGGCGAAACCACGGGAGCGGCCGGTGTCGCGGTCGGTTACCAGGTTGACGCGTTGCACACTTCCGTAAGGCTCGAAGAGCGCTCGGATGGACGATTCGGTTGCGGCAAAATCCAAATTGCCTACAAAAATATTCTTCATACTCTTTCCTTTTGTTTTTGACGGTTCGGGCGAAAAACAAGGCAGATTAGATTTCGGCCAAGCTGTTGCGGGAAGCTCAAAAGACCCTTCTATTGTAGCACGGTCCCACGGCCCCGATTCGGCATTCCACTCGCCGGACTGGAGCCCGGCGCCGGTTCAGAGACGCCTCTGGATGAGACGCGGCGATGTATCTTGAGGTGCGCTGCCGTAGGCTCCCGCGATGTGCAGGCCCCCGAGGCGGGCCTGTGTGCGCGCCCGCATGCATAGCACCACGAGGCGCGACCATTCCACCAGTTCGCGGGCTTCCTCCAGTGCAGCCTTGGTCAGCGAACCGCGGCCCAACTCTTCCTTGAGCCGGGCCGCATAGGTATTCCACAAGCGTTCGGCCAATTGATATTGTCCGGAAGCCATCGCCTGGCGAATCGCGTCGTTGGCAGGATTCGGCATCTTCATCACTCGCCGCTGTACTGCTGGTTGGAGGTCTGTTGTGCCGCCAGCATGCTGCTCAATTCGGAATACGTCTGTTCCATGGTCGCGATAGCAGCATCCGCCGCCGCCATCTGGGCGGTTAGGGTCGTTTGCAGAGTATCCACCTGGGCCTGCTTGGTGGCGATCTGAGTGCCGATGTCGGTGATCTGGCTGGTTAGGTCGGTCTCGGCGCTCTTCAGTAAGCCCGTCGTGGGAGTTTCCAGATCAGTCAGAGCGTTAGAGGCGACCGCGAGAAACCCGGAACCGGCGACGGCAGCCGCGGTGGCGCCGTTTGGATCGGGGGCGGTACCGAGGAACGCATCGATTCCCGCGGCGTTGCCGAAACAATTGGCCAGGAACGTCCCTGAGGTGTACGTGAGTTGGCCGTTATCGCCCAGGTCTAAACCCATGTCATGCAGAGTGGTGAACGATCCGCCGGACGAACCGTAGGTCGAGATACTGCTTAGGGCCTGAGACAGCTCGGTCAAAATCGACGTTCCCTGAAGCGGCCCCGCCGACTGGCCCCGCTGCCCGACGATCTCGGTAACGCAGGTATTGTAGGCACTGGTGAATGTGGTGAGGGCCGTGTTGATGGCGTCGGAGGATTGCGTCACCGTGACTGAGACCGGTTGGGGAGTACCGGCCGTGTTGGCGTTGGTGCCCAACAGATTGAGCGTCACGCCGTTGGCCACGTTGACCGAGTCGGTAGTGCTGTTAACCGCCGCCGATCCATCGAGCGAGTAATTGGCCAGCGCACCGGCGGTCTGCTGGCTTTGGAAGCTGGTGGCGGAGGCGTCCTTCTGGATGTCCAGGGTGGGGGCAGGGGTGGTTCCGCTTAGATCCTGGAGTGCGATGCGGTAGTCGTGGGCGCCATTGGTGCCCAGGTCGACCACCGAGGCAGTGACCTGGCTGCCGAATTGCGCATTAATGGCGGCGGCCACGCTTTGGGCGCTGTTGTCGGCAGCTACGAAGTTGTACGTGTTTGTGCCGTCGACGAGGGTATATTCGCTGCGCGTGCCGGTGGCATCGGCTGTGGCGCTCACATCGGCTGTCGCGTTCCAGGTGGCGCCGGTCAGGCTGGTGGCTTGGACCTGCGTCTGCAGGTTGGGACCGCTGCCGTTCTGGATACCAAGGGTCGTGACCCCCGCTGTGGTGCCGGTGAGTTGGATGCGGTAGTCGTGGTTGCCTCCGGTACCCAGATCGACCACCATGGCGCTCACATTGAGCGAGTTCGTTGTGGCCAGGGTATTGATTGCCGTTGCCACGTCTTGGGCGCTCTCGTTGGTAGTAACGGCAAAAGAACCGGCGCTGGTGCCATTTACCAGAAGGTTGTAAGTGCCGGCGGCTGACGTCCAGGTGCTGGTGGTCTGGCTGACGGCGTTCGGCGTGCCCGTCTGTGTCTGCAGGCTGGTGCTTTGCTGCAAGTTCAAGGTGGGGCTGGCCGTGCCTGTGTTCTGGAGCGCGATGCGATAGTCGGGAGTGGCAGCCGTGCCGACGTTGACCACGGTCGCATTGACCGCGAGCGAATTGGTCGCTGCCGTTTGATTGATGGCCGCGGCCACGGTTTGCGCGGTGTTGTCGCCGCCGGCCGTGGTGAACTGGTAGGTGCTGCTGCCGACGTCCAGCGTATATAGGCTTTGCGTACCGGTGGCGTCGGCCGTACCGTTCCACGTGGTAGAGGTCTCGCTGGCGGCTGGGGCCTGCGTCTGCAGGCTGGTTCCGCCAACCTGGATATCCAGCGAACCGGTGCCGCCTGCAGCTCCCACGAGTTGGATGCCATTGCCGGCCACCGTGGCATTCACCGCGAGGTTGTTGGTCACGGCCGCCGCATTAATGGCCGCAGCCACGTCGGCAGCGCTATCGCTGGCGGGGCTTAGAGTATAGCTTGTGCTACCGACGACCAGGCTATAGGTGCCGGCGGCCGAGGCCCAGGGGCTGGTGGTCTGGCTGATCGCGTAGGTGCCCTGTGTCTGTAAACCGGTGGGAGTCTGGATGAGGTCCAGATTTCCGGACCCCAGGTTTTGGCTCTGCAGCGATAGCGCCCAAACGTTATTGCCGACGTTCACCGCGACGGCATTCACCTGGTTGCCACACGCGGAATTAATCGCGGCAGCCATGCCTTGCGCGCTGTTATCGGAAGTGGTGAAGCTGTACTGCTGATTGCCGACCAAAAGGGTATAGTTAGCCGTTTGGCCGGAAGCCAGCGTCGACGTCTGGCTCCAGGGCGAGGACAGGCTGGTGGCGGCCGCCCCGACACTGTTGACTGTGATGTTGTAGACGCCCTCGGTCGCTCCGGTGGCGAGCGACGCCGTGACCGCGCTGGGCGCCGTGCTGGTAGAGTCGTAGGAAGCTCCGCCCATGGCTGTGCTGATGCCCGTGATCGCGTTCTGGAGCGCGGTGAAATCGGTATCGAGCGTAGTCAATTCCGTGGACTGGGCAGTGAGCGCGTTCTGCTGATTGGTCAGCAAGGTGATCGGCATCGAGGCGATGGCCACCGCGCGGCTGATGACGTTCTGCAAATCCTGGGAATAGGCGCTGGTGCCGGTAAAGATCCCGGTCGTGTTCGTATCGCTCGAGCTGGAACTGGAGCTGCTGGAACCGGCACTGGTCACGGTAGTGGCGCCGGTGTTGCTCGTGGTGACGGGCGTGTTCGTCAGGGTGTTGGCGGAACTGAGTAAAGAATTGCCTACGGAACCCATAAAAATGACTCCTGGGCCGAATTGAACTAATCGTCCGACCCGGCCCGAAGCTTTAGCCCGGCGCAGGGCCCCCTAGGGAGCACCCGCGCCGGGCTGTTGGTTAGTTAAGTTAGCCTCTCAGGAGAGTCAGAACCGCCTGAGGAGCGGAATTGGCTTGGGCCATGGCAGCGATGGAAGCTTGCTGCAGGGTTTGGGCCTTGGTTAGATTGGCCGCTTCTTGCGCCACGTTGGCGTCGCGGATGTTCGATTCGGCGGCCGAGAAGTTGGTGATCTGCGACTGCGCCAGGGCGATGGCGAAGTTCAACTGGTTCTCACCCTTGCCGACCTCGGCTTGAGCGGTGCCGAGAAGTGTGACCGCGTTGGTAATCGCCGTGACGGCCTCCTGAGCGCCCGACATCGTGCTGATGTCAGCCGTGCCGCCCGTTCCGTTTTGCACCGATGAGGTGACCGTGCCTTGGCCGCCGACGCCGTCGACGATGCCCAGCATGGCGCCAGAAGTCGACGCCGTAGTCGCGCCGACGGAAACCGAGAAGCTCTTCAGCGTGCTGACGAAATTGATGCCAGGGATGCCGTTTGTGTTGGTCTGCACGGCCGTAATTTGCTGCAGCGTGGAATCGTTGCTGGTCTGAAGCGCATTGTTGATGTCCCCGATGACCATGTCGAGGTTCGCCGTACTGGTGCCGGTGGCCAATTTGACCGTTAACGCGTGGGCATCGCCGCTGGCGTCGTTGGCCGAAATGGCAATGTCCTGCTCGCTGGTAATCGCACCGCCGAATCCGAAATTCGTCACTGTGGCGGTTCCCGTGTTTCCGAGTTCGTACGCGCCGCTGGCAACCAGCTTGGCGCCTGTCAAGGTTTGGTCTGTCCCGGTGCTCAAACCAAGGACAGCAGAGCCGGTGCCATCGGTCTCAGTAACGGTAACGGTTCCATTTGCGTTTCCAATCGCAACTGCGCCACCGATTGCTGACGCGGTGACTCCAGTCACGCCCGCTAGGGAGAGTGCGGCGTTGATTTCCGTGATGACCGCGCCTATGGTGCTCGTTCCCCCGGTCAGAGTCACCGTGACGCCGGTGGTGGTGATGCCAGAGCCTTGAATCGTCAAAACGGTTTGACCCGTAGCCGATATCGCAAAGGTGGCAGCTAGTGCGCTACCGGTCACGACTTGCTGATTCACTTGTCCTGTACCGTTGGTGGTACCGGGCTCGAAGAAGCCTAGCAAGGCATTACTGGTCGCGTCCCCGCCCTGCACTTCGAAGCCGGAAACGCTCGATGTGAAGGCGAGTTTCTGATTGCCGCTCGCATCGGTCACGATGGAGGCCGTGACATTGGCGGCCTTGAGTGCGGCCCCTGCGCCAGTCGGCAAGTTGCTGGCCGTCTGGATCGCCGTATTAATCGCGGTCACCAGGCTGTTCACATCGCCTACGCCGGAGGTACTGACCGCAATGGACAGGCCGTTGTTGTTGTAAGTCCCGGAGGTGCTGTTCGAGAACCCCGCACCGAAGAGCTTGAAGGTGGTCGTAGCCGGGCTGCTGTTAGCGCTCAAAACATTTGCCACGCTGGTGGCGCTGGCCGAACTCAGGTCGTACGCATTGGTGTTCACCGCTTGGACGCCTGAAAGCCCCAGACTCTGTGAGTCTACCGTCGCCGTCGACAGGTTGACGTTGACTACGCTGTTCGACGCGGTCTGGCTGCCGGTCCCGGCGCCCAGGTAAACGGCCAGATTCTGAGCGAAGGTTCCGCCTTGATTCAAGCCGATGGACTGCGCCTGGCGATCGATTTCGCCAATGTCCGTCTGGAACTCGGAGTTCAGGGTTGCGCGTCCGGCAGTTCCACCCGTAAAAGAACCCGAAGCCGATTGCATAGCCAAGGTCTTTAGCCGGTCGAGCATCTGGGAGATGTTGCTCATACCGCCGTCCATGATCTGGAGCGACGCAACACCGTCGTTGCCGTTGGCCACGCCCTGCGTCAACTCCGCCACACTGCTGCGGTACTTGTTGGCTACTGCCAGTCCGGCGGCATCGTCGCCGGATTCGTTGATCCGATAACCGGAGGTCAACTGGTCGATGGTCTTGCTCTGGAATATGCTGTTGGTGTTCAGATTCTGCTGAGCAACCAGAGAGTTTACGTTCGTCTGTAGGGAAATCATGGTGAGAAGTCCTTTTTCTCGTTTTGAGATCCGGCTTCTTGCCGGTCAATTTCCCTTATCGCCAAGGTTGGAGAAAATATGAACGGCAATTTTCGAGCGACCCGAGCTGCCACCCATCCCTGACGGCCGATCTTTGCGCGCAGGGCGGGGCTGCGCGGTTGGCCCCGAGCAGAGACATAACGGCTAAGGTTTTTGTCGGGTATTGCCGAACTATCCAGTGTTGCGTCAAGCCGCCAGCACTTGGTCGGGCTTCCGCACGGAGGTTCCCATGCAGTGGTCCGATTTGACTGTCCTGGTATCGGGCGGCACCGGTTCTTTCGGCAAGCAGTTCGCGCGTGTCCTGCTGGCCGATTTCCATCCCCGAAAGCTGATCATTTTCAGCCGTGACGAATTGAAACAGCACGAGATGCGGGTCAGCGGCTACGATGGTCCCAACGTCCGATACTTCATTGGCGACGTACGCGATGCGGACCGCCTGCGGCGCGCTATGCAGGGCGTAGACATAGTGGTCCACGCAGCCGCACTCAAACAGGTGCCAGCCTGCGAATATAACCCGCTCGAGGCGGTCAAGACCAACGTGGAGGGCGCCAAGAACGTCATCGACGCGGCGCTCGATGTGGGGGTGAAGAAGGTCCTGGCCCTTTCCACCGACAAAGCGGTCAACCCGGCGAACCTGTACGGAGCCACCAAGCTGGTGGCCGAAAAATTATTCGTGCAGGCCAACGCCTACACCGGGTCGGGACTTACGCGGTTTAGTTGCGTGCGTTACGGCAATGTGGTGGGCAGCCGCGGCAGCGTCATTCCCTTGTTTCTGGAGCAGCGCAAAACAGGAGTCATCACCGTCACCGACCGCAGGATGACGCGTTTTTGGCTGACCCTCGACAAAGGTGTGCAGTTCGTCATCTCGGCCATCGAACGGATGCAAGGCGGCGAAGTGTTCGTCCCCAAAATCCCCAGCATGCGTATGATGGACCTGGCCGACGCCATTGCTCCCGGGTGCACGATTCGTGAAATCGGCATTCGTTCGGGCGAAAAGCTGCATGAAGTGCTGGTTTCTGAAGACGAAGCTCGCAATGCGCTGGAGTTCGAGGACATGTACGTGATACAGCCCCCCAGCCCCTTTCATCAATCCCACTGGCTCGGAGGATTGCCGCTCGGGGAAGGTTTTCGCTACGCCAGCGAGACCAACTCGCAGTGGTTGAGTGGACCAGAACTGCTCCGTTTAGCCGAGGTGCCTTATGAGCCGTCCCCCACTGAAAACCTGGCCGTGCAATAGCCCCATGCTTCCATACGGGCGGCAGACGATCGATCAAGCCGATATCGCCGCGGTGGTAGAGGTATTGCGCTCGGACTGGTTGACTACCGGCCCGGCGGTTCCCCGGTTCGAAGAAGCTATCGCGGCGTTCACCGGCGCCCGATACGGAGTGGCCGTCTCCAGTGGGACAGCCGCCGTTCACACCGCTATGTATGCGGCCGGCATCGGGCCGGGCGATGAGGTCATCGTCCCGCCCATCACTTTTGTCGCCACGGCTAACGCGGTCGTTTTCCAGGGCGGTACCCCGGTATTCGCGGATGTCGATTCCGAGACGCTGCTGCTGGACCCAACCGCCGCCGAGGCCCGGATCACCCCGCGGACCAAAGCCATCATCGCCGTGGACTATGCCGGACAACCCTGCGACTACCTCGCTTTGCGGGCTATTGCCGACCGCCATGGACTGCTGCTGATTGCCGACGCCTGCCATTCCCTGGGGGCTACCTACCGCGGCCGGCCGGTGGGCACTCTGGCAGACCTTACGGTATTCAGCTTCCACCCCGTGAAACATATCACCACCGGCGAGGGTGGCATGGTGGTAACAGAGCGCGACGATTTCCGCGATCGTATGACCGCTTTTCGCAACCATGGCATCGATACCGACCATCGCCAGCGGGCGGAGCGCGGTTCCTGGTATTACGAGATGCAGGACTTGGGCTACAACTACCGCATCACGGATTTTCAATGCGCGTTAGGCTTGAGCCAGCTCTCCAAACTGCCGGAGTGGCTGGAGCGCCGACGGGCGATTGCCACGGGTTATGCCGCAGCGTTGGCCACGATCCCTTTGGTGCGGCGAGTCAGAGTGAGAGCTGAAGTGACCCACGCCTATCACCTCTATCCGGTCCGAGTAAACTTCCAGGCGTTCGGAATCGACCGCACCCAACTCTTTCAGCAACTCCGCGAGCAGGGCATCGCCGTAAACGTCCATTACATTCCAGTCCATCTTCATCCCTTTTATCAGCGCCGGTTCGGCACGGCGCCGGGATTGTGCCCGGCGGCCGAGGCCGCCTACGCCGAACTGCTAAGCCTGCCTATGTTTCCAGCCATGACGGATGCGCAAGTAGGCCACGTGACTAACTCTCTTCGAATGTTGTCTAGCCGCGATACGCCCACGGCAGGAGCCCAAGCCTTCACCCCTTCCGGCTGAGGCGCTGGTATTCATGCAATATGGCTTGCGAGACGGGTACGATGCCAGGGCTTCGGCGCGCCAGGAACTCCGCAAGATTCGCCTGCGCCACCACGGCCAGCTTGCTATATTCTCCGCTGGCACTCTCGCGATGCCCGGACAGGACGGCTTCTGCGGCCAGGCCAGGCGCTTCCAGCCGCATGCCGATATCGATCACGTGGGACTCCGAGTCCTCAACCAGACAGAACGGCATCACTTCAAACACCTTTTCGGGGCTCAGCCCGACTTCTTCACGGAGCTCGGCCATGATTTGGGCCTTGAGATCGGCTCGTGACTGGCCGTCGAGGCCGTTCGCATCCAACCCGCCGGAGGGAGCCAACTCCCACATCCCGGCATCCTGCGTTGTGGCTTCGGCGCGGCGCCCGAACAAGATGCCATCGGCACAGCGCAACAATCCCGATACCGCGACCGGCCGCACACGCAACGCTGGAAACAGGCCTGGCCGCAGTTTCTGGGCAATGAAACGGCGATATTCCACAACGTATCCGGAAATGCGCTCGGCCCCGATTTCAACGGCCGACAAGATGCGCCCGTCGAAAAGCGTTTTTCCACGCCGTTCCTGTTCGGCCTGCCAGAGGAGTTCGATCTCGGCCGCAAGATCGGCCGGCAGGGCCGGCGCTTCACCCACAGCTTCAATGGTCGCGGTCGGCGAGAACGCGTGGACCGTCAGCATAATCGTCGGCACCATTTTCCCAGAGCTCGCCCGGCCAGCGGCGGCAATGTTGCGGTTCAAGAAAGCGACGAGAGCTACAATGCGGTTTCCAATGGATGAGAATAAAGGGCTCCTGGTAATCGCCGCACACCCTGACGATGAAGTACTGGGGTGCGGCGCCACTGTCCGGAAACTGGTCAACCAAGGGTGGCAAGCCCACCTGGTCGTGATGACGGGCGGAGTGGGTGGGCGGCACGGCACCGATGACGCGATCTCCGATGCTGTACGGAAACAGAAGGCGCTGTTGCGCACGCAATTGCTCCGCGCCGCCGATGTGATCGGGTTTGGCGGAGTAGACACGTTCGACTTCCCTGACAACCGCATGGACGCACTCAGCCGGACCGATTTGCTGCTGCCTCTCCGGGTCGTTATCGAGCGAGTCAGACCCACCCTCGTTTTCACCCATCATCCCGGCGATTACAACTGGGATCATGGGCGCACATTCGATGCTGTCATGATGGCGGCCCGGCGCAATCCGCCCGACTTCGCGCCGCTGGAGATCCGCACTTTTGAGGTGCTATCCTCCACCGAAAGAACTTGGCAGGAAGCATCGCGAGCGTTCCATCCGAACCTCTATGTGGACGTGGCCAAAACGATCGATATGAAAAAGCTGGCACTGCGCTACTACGAGCTGGAGTACCGCCCATACCCTCATCCGCGCAGCATCGAAGCCGTGGAATATCTGGCGCGGCACCGCGGCAACCAGGTTGGGATCGAGTACGCCGAAGCCTTTCATGTCGTTCGCAGGGTGGAGCTGTAAACCATGGCCCGCGTCATCGTGATCGGCGGTATTGAGAGCACGTACGCTAATGCCCAGGTGCTTCATAGCCTGGGTGAAGAGATCGTCATGTTTTTCACGCGCGGCCCTCAATCACCCGGCTGGGAGGGGGTAGACATGATCGATGAATCCGGGTTCCCTTTCGCCTCCAAAGTGCCCCTGTGCCAGGTGAACGGCAGCATCAACGATCACGTGGGGGAAATGCGCGAGTTGCGTCCCGAAGTCATCTATTCGTTCGGCTGGCAGCAGATGTACAGCCGCAACCTTCTGAATGTGAGTAAGGTGGTGGGAATCCACGAGAGCCTTTTGCCTGAGGGCGCGGGAGCCGTCCCGATCGCCAATGCGATCCTTCACGGGGTTCGCCGCACGGGTTGCACGCTGTTCTGGCTCGACGGTGGCTCCGACACCGGCGACATCATCGGCCAGCTTCGCGGGCTACTCGATCCTCAGACGGCCAACGCCACCGAACTTTACAGGGAGGCGATGCGGCTTGGAGCCGATCTCTTGCGGATGTTCGTCCCCCACATCAATGCCGGGACCGCACCGGCGATTCACCAGGATGCCAGCCGGCGAACGGTCTACCGCAAAGTAAGCTGGGACCAGTGGCCGAGAGAGCTGGTGCAGCGCGCGCGGGTTTACCCCTATGCATGACGCAGTCATCTCCTTCGAGCTTTGCCGCCCTGTAAAGGCCCATGCCCGGCTGGTGATGGACTGGCGGAACGATCCCGTGACGCTGTCCATGTTCTATCATCAGCAACCGAAGGTCTGGGATAGTTTCTGGCCGGAGTTCCGCGATATTTACTTCAGCCATCCGGCGTATACGCCGCTATTTGCCATTGCCGGCGGCCAGCGAGTGGGGTTCCTCCGCTTCCAACCGGCGAAGCATCCGGAGGGTTTGGCCGGGCGGACATCCGATGTTTCAATCAACATCGCGCCCGAAGCGCGGGGGCGCGGCATCGGCACGCAAGTGTTGAAGGGGGCGTTGGATTATCTGCGTGGCGCCGGTGTGGACAGCGTGTACGCGGAAGTGCGGCAGGAGAACGAGGCTTCCCTGAGGGCGTTCGAAGCTGCCGGCTTTCGATCCCTCGGTCCGGCCCGAAAGCTGATCCTGGACAGCGGCGGGGAGTGTGACATCGTCTGTTTTCTGGCCGACCTGGTTTCGCCGTTCTGGCGGCGCAAGGTATACGTCATTGCGGAAGCCGGGTCCAACTGGCGCGTGGGGACTCCGAAACGCGATCGGATCATGGCGCGGGCCCTCATCGATGTCGCGGTTGAAGCGGGTGCCGACGCCGTCAAGTTTCAGACCTACCGGCCGGAAACCGTTTACGTCTCCAACGCCGGCCAAAGCGGTTACCTGTCCAAAGCCGGCATCCACGAGGACATTGGGGATATCTTCGCCGATCTGTCCATGCCTTACGAGATGGTGCCGGACCTGGCAGAGTATTGCCGCAAGTTGAAAATCGATTTCCTAAGTACGCCTTTTTCACCGGCGGATTTTGCGGCCATCGACCCTTACGTGCGGGTACACAAGATCGCCTCTTATGAGATCAGCCATATCCATCTGATCCGTCTCGCCGCCCGATCGGCGAAGCCGCTGGTTCTTTCCACGGGGGCCAGCACCGAGAACGACATTGCCTGGGCAGTTGAGACTTTCCAGGAAGCGGGCGGCCGGGATCTGTGTCTGCTGCAATGCACGGCCAAGTATCCAGCGCCGATGTCCAGCCTCAACTTACGCGCCATTCCCTGGTTGCGGCAGCGCTTCGGCGTTGCCTCCGGTCTCTCCGATCATAGCCGCGAGCCGGCGGCTGGTCCGGTGGCGGCCGTGGCCTTGGGAGCGCGGGTGATCGAGAAGCACTATACGCTCGACAACCGCTTGCCTGGCCCTGACCACGCCTTCGCAATCACTTCCCAGGAGCTGGCCCATATGGTGCGCGAAATCCGTCTGGCCGAGCAAGCCCTTGGCGATGGCTATAAGGAGGTTCTGCCCGTGGAGAAGGAACTTGCTGCTTACGCCCGCCGTGGCCTGCAGGCTACAGGTCCGATAGCGGACGGTGAGGTACTGCGAGAAGGCGAGAATTTTGCCATCTTGAGACCCGGACAACAAAAGCTCGGTGCCCATCCGCGGTACCTTGACCGCGTCGAGGGACGCAAGTCAGTCCGGTCGATTTTGCCAGGCCAAGGCATTTCGCTCGATGACGTCGCCGTTTGACCGGCGTGCGCTACTGCTCGATCTAGACGGCACCCTGGCCGAGTCGCTGCCATTGATGCGAGCCGCTTACGCGCATTTTCTCAACGGTTTCGGCGCAGAGCCCACAGCCGCAGAGTTCGCGCGCCTGAACGGGCCTCCACTCACCGAAGTGGTTTGTTTGCTCAAGGAGGCGCATCACCTACCAGGGCCCGCAGAGGAACTACTTGCGCGATACTCCGATCTAATCGATCGCGCGTATCTCGAGGTTGAGCCCGCTTTGGGGGCCCGCGTGCTGTTGGAGCGCGCCAGGGCCTTGGGCTACATCGTGGGAGTGGTCACGTCCAATTCCGCTCGCCGTACCCGCGACTGGCTGGACCGCGCAGGACTGGGGCGCCTGGTCGATGTACTGATTGCCGGGGAACACGTTACGCGCGGGAAGCCTGATCCGGAGGCTTATCTGCTGGCGGCGACCCGCGCCGGTTGCTCAGGTGTAGGGAGTATTGCGGTGGAGGATTCGCCGCAAGGCGCGCGGGCTGCCCGAGGCGCCGGCCTTCGCACGTTTGTCCTTGATCCGGATCCGGCCTCTTCCGCAGCCTGGCCCGAAGGCGTCGAGCGAATTCCGTCCCTAGTCGATCTGGTCAAACTCCTGTAAGTCCCACTGCCCGCAAACCCCCTCTTGATGGACAGTGCATAGGCTGCATGTTAGCATCTGCGGGCGTGAGAGTTATCCCAGACCTAGAGCGTGAGAGCAAGCGTGTGATGATCCTTCAGGCGCGCATGACTTCCACCCGCCTGCCCGGAAAAGTTCTTAAGTCCGTTGCCGGAAAGCCCATGCTGGTGTGGGAGCTCGATCAACTCGCGGCTGCGCAAAACTATGACCGGCTTGTGGTGGCCACCACGACGAACCGGGAGGATGATCCGATCGAGGCACTGTGCGCGGAGCGCGGCGTTGGTTGCTATCGGGGATCCGAGTGCGATGTGCTAAGCCGCTACGCAGGGGCTGCGCGGGTCTATCTAGCCCGGACTGTGATCCGCGTGACGGGAGATTGCCCGCTCATCGATCCCGCCGTCGTGGACCAAGTAATTCGCCTCTATGCCGAGCAACAACCGACCGATTATGCATCCAATACCTGCGCACGAACGTTTCCTCGTGGGTGTGATGTCGAGGTATTTTCGCGGGAGGTTCTGGACGCAGCAAACGCCGAAGCAACCGACCCGGCGGAACGGGAACATGTAACACCATTTCTATACCGCCGTCCCGAGCGATTCCGGATACTACAATACCGGCAGGAGCGTGATGAGAGCCATCTAAGGTGGACTGTGGATACTCCGGAGGATTTGGAACTGGTTACCCGAATCCTAACCAGCCTGGGCACGCGGACCGGCCCGTTCCACAAATCTGAGATTTTGGCGATTCTGGAGGAACATCCGGATTGGATTCGGATTAATGCGGATGTACGGCAGGTAAGAGTATAAGTTCGCCAAAGGAATGTAGTTATTTAGACTGGTAGGCTGTCTCTCCGGGCTGTCCCGACTAAACTTCCTCTGACCTACCCGCATCAGTGCGTCGTCCGGATTGACGGCAATGGATATTGAACAGACAAAGCTGGCAGTGTGCGGGGGCGAGCCCGTGCTTCGCAGCGCTTTAGCCCGATACAACGGTATCGCTCAGGAGGAAATCCAAGCGGTCACACGCGTTCTCGAGTCGGGTATGCTATCCGCATTCCTGGGGACTGCCGGCGACGGGTTTCTAGGGGGACCGGTGGTGCGCGGCCTGGAGGACGCCTGGTGCGAGAGGTTCGAGGTTCGGCACGCGATTTCCATGAATTCGGCAACATCGGGGCTCTTCGCCGCCATGGGCGCCATCGGGATTGGCGCGCAAGACGAAGTCATCGTGCCGCCCTATACCATGTCCGCCACTGTGATGGCGCCCCTGCTTTACGGGGGTATCCCGATCTTCGCGGATATTGAACCGGACACGTTCTGCATCGATCCGGAGAGTGTTCGGAGTAAGATCGGCCCGCGTACGAAGGCGATCATAGCTGTCAATCTCTTCGGTCATGCCTCGCGGCTCACCGAACTAAAGGACATCGCAAGGCGCCATGGTCTGTTTCTGATCGAGGACAACGCGCAATCGCCGCTAGCCTCGGAGAATGGCACATACTGCGGAACCATCGGCGATATCGGCGTATTCAGCCTGAACTATCACAAGCACATTCACAGTGGAGAAGGCGGCCTGTGCGTAACCAACGACGACCGGCTCGCACAGCGCTTGCAACTGATTCGCAACCACGGCGAGAATGCCGTTGCGGCGATGGAAGTTGAGGACATCGCCAACATCGTGGGTTTCAACTATCGGATGACGGAGGTGGGGGCCGCGATCGCGCTGGAACAATTGAAGAAGATCGAAGCCCTGGTAGAACGCAGCGAGCGCCTGGCCACCAAGTTGAGCGAGTTAGTGCGAGGCCTCGACGGCATTACGCCCCCGCATGTGCGCGAGGGCTGCCGCCATGTCTACTATGTTTGGGCAGCGCGGCTGGATGAACGCGCGCTGGGCATAACGCGCGAGCAATTTTCCCGCGCGCTGGCGGCCGAAGGGTTTCCGCATGCGCTGGGCTATGTGGCGCCGCTCTATTGGCTACCGCTCTTTCAGCGGCGCCTGGCGTTCAGTTCGCACCCATTCCATTTGTCGCAAGTCTGCTACCCGCGCGGGCTGTGTCCGGTAGCCGAGCGCATGTACCTGAAGGAACTGATGACTTTCAACATAACCCTCTACGATCTGGACCCGCCCACATTGGAACTGCTGGCGCAAGCCATTCGCAAAGTCCACCGCCACCGTGCGGAGCTCGCCCGAGAGAGATGAACGATGCCGCGAATCATTGCCAGTATCGAGGCCCGCATGGGCTCGTCCCGGTTTCCGGGAAAGGTAATGGCCGACATTTGCGGGCGGCCCGCGATCGAAAGGCTGGTCAACCGCCTCCGCCGGTGCACCACCCTTGACGGCATCATCCTGGCTACGTCGGTGGCGCCGGCCGATGATGTTCTTGAACAGTGGGCGATTTCCGTAGGATTGCCGTGCTATCGCGGCAGCGAGGACGACGTCCTGCTGCGCGTGGTCGAAGCGCAGCGCCAGATGAACTGCGACATCGTCGTGGAGGTGACTGGCGATTGCATCATGCTCGATCCCGAGCTAATCGATATGGGGGTTGAGACTTTTCTAGGCAACGATTGCGACATCGTGACCAATGCCCGCGAACGGTCCTATCCGATCGGCGAAGTTGTCCAGGTCTTCCGCTTCGCGGATCTCGAGGAAACCGAACGAAAGGTGTCCGACCCGCTGGTGCGCGAGCATGTTTCCCTCTATTTCTACCAACGGCCGGATCTATACCGGATCCTCAATCTGTACGCTCCCGCGCGGTGGCGAGCGCCTGAATATCGCTTCCACTTCGATTACCCGGAGGATTACCTTTTCCTGCAGGAGATTCATCGTAGGCTGGCGCCCACCTACGGCGACAACTTCGGGATAGAAGAAATCATGGCGGTCCTGCGACGCGAGCCCGAGCTGGTCGAAATCAACCGTCACATGGTGGAACGAACGGTGCGATGAGCACCAGCGGGCTACGAACGGTTCTGGTGGGGGCAGGAAAAATCGGCATCGGCTATGCCGCTAGCGAGGCGGTGCGCTTCGCCTCACACGCGTCGGTATTGAAGCAGCACCCGGCGTTTCATTGGGAGGCCGTGGTGGACCCATCGGGCTCGGCGCGCGAGCAGGCGCACGCGTGGGGCGTTCGGATCGTGGCCGCCAGCGTCCAGGAACTGCTCACGCAGTATGAACCCGAAGTGGCCGTGGTAGCAACACCACCGTCTGCCCGTCTGGAGATCATCGACCAGTTGCCCAGGGTGCGGGGGCTTCTGGTGGAGAAGCCGTTGGGCCTCACGTGCGCGGAGGCACAAGCTGTCGTGAGCTGCTGCGAGCGGCGCGGGATTCCTCTGCAAGTGAACCTGTTGCGGCGCGCCGATGAGCGCTTGCGCGCTCTGGCCTCAGGGGAACTGCAGGCGTTGATTGGAACACCGGAGTGCGCATTTGGAGTATACGGCAACGGCCTGCTGAATAATGGGGTGCACATGGTGGACCTGGCGAGAATGCTGCTGGGCGAAGTAACATCGGTGGAAGCGCTGAGCCGTGCCATGCCGTTCGGTGCCGGTCCGATTTCAGGGGATGTGCATGCCGCCTTTGTTCTGCGCTTGCAGAGTGGCCTGCCCGTGGCCATGCATCCGCTGGGATTCGAGTTCTATCGCGAAAACGCGCTGGATATTTGGGGCGCGCGCGGCAGGCTTTCGATTCTTGAAGAAGGCCGGTGCATCTTAGTGTATCCGCCGTGCCAACATCCTATTCTCGAAAGCGCACACGCGTTGGATGCCATGCACCCGCGCCACCTGGACTCGACCTTGGGAGAAGCGTTCTACCGCATGTACGACAACTTGGCGGGAGCAATTGCCGGTGGTACGGCGCTGTGGAGCAGTGGGGAGTCCGCGCTCAAAACCGCGCGGGTCATCGAGTCGGTTCAGGAGGCGGCGCGCAGAGCCGGCTAGGCATGGAGGCCTCTCGCGCGGACGTGCTTGTGTTCGTGGAAGATCCGGGTGCGGCAAACTATCTTGCCGACGTTCCCAACGCTCTAGCCACAAGGGGCTTCAAAACCGCCCTGATGGCCTCTGGACACGCCGAGGAATACCTGCGCAGACGAGGAATCGCTTTCCAGGCGCCTCCCGCAACGTTAGCCGCGTGCACAGCACGCCTGTTGATCGCCGGGACGGCCGCGTCACCGGATGCTCTGGGATTGCGCTTGATTTCCGAGGCCCGAGCTCGTGGGATCCCGACGGCTGCAGCGGTGGATGCACGGATGAATGCTGCCATTCGCTTCCGGGGGCACGGTAACCATCCGCTGGAATGTGCGCCGGACTGGTTGCTGGTGATCGACGAATGGACTAAAGATGCATTCGCGGCGCTCGGTTTCCCGCGAGCGCGCGTGTTCGTATGCGGACACCCGCGGTTTGACCACGTCCGCGCGGTTGCGCACGCGTTCGTCCCCGCGGATCGGCGGGATGTGCGGCGCGAACTATTTCCTGGGGCGCCTGCCTCCAGCGCAGTGATTCTGTTCGCGGCGGAGCCACTGGTCGGTTTCAACCAACGCGACCAATCCGGATCGAGCCGGCCGGAAACGGCTTTGCGATGGCTCCTTGATGGTGCGCAAGCCGTGGCGCCCCAGTCCTGTGTTGTGGTGCGTCCGCATCCCAAAAATCTGCCCGGCGATTTTGCTTCTATGCTGGGAAGGTTCGAATTGGCTGACAACGAACAGGACGGACTGCACATGGCCTGGGCGGCGGACCTGGTGGCGGGATTGACCTCTACTTTTTTGATCGAGGCCAGCCTGATAGGAACGCCGACGCTTTCCATTGTGCCTTGCGAGTCGGAGCGCAACTGGCTTCCCACCGTGGCTTCGGGGGTTACGCTATGCGCCACCGGGAAAGATGAAGTCCGGCCACACTTGGTTCGATTACTCGAAGGCGAACCGGCGGTGGCGGCAGATGCGTTGGACCTGCTGGCGCCTCCTGGCGCGTTGGCGCGCATTGCCGATTTCGTTGGAGGCGTGCTCGGCGGGTAAAGCTCCGCTGCACGATGGAGATCGGACGCAGCGGATTCAGCCCGAAACACGGCAGGCGTCGCGCACAAGATGTGGATGTCGGTTCTTGATCGGAGCGACGCTAGGAAGTCGCGGTTAGTCTTTCACGTCAATCGGCCACATGATCAGCGCTGGGCGTTCCAGCGTTTATCGTACGATTTCATCCAGGCATGCCAGGTCCGGCGTACGGCAGACAGTTTTGGCTCGTAGCGATAGTTCGGACGCAATCTTTTCGATTATCGGCGTCCAAGCGCTGGCAGCCTCGCCGCCGAAGACCCTGACAGTGGGGAGCCACGGACAATAGTCCGTTCCAAGTCCCCACCAGGTGGTGCCACCCCGGACTGGAACCCAGACCGGGGCTCCAATCGCTCCACCAAGCGAAGACACCGCCGTGTTCGCGGAAAGGACCAGGTCCAACGAAGAGATCAATGCCGCCACACCTTCCTGATCGTTCCTGAGATCCATGTCTTCCCAAACCTGGACTCGCGTGCCGAACAGGCGCTGGGCTTGGTCCAGTTCTTCCGCACACTCGTCGTACTGCAGATTCACGAACTGGACGCCCGGAGTAGTTAGGATGGGTCCCCATAGATCCAGTTGCGAGTAATGCCTCCCGCGCGATTCTTTGTGCGCGCTGCTACGCCAGCAGATACCCACCTTCAGGCCTTCGCCCAAGGCTGCCAGGCGCTCGGTCCACTCGCGGACCCGGGCCGGGTCGGGGACCAGGTATCCCTGGTGCTGCGGAAAACTCTCCAGGTTGGTCCGGAACAACCGCGGCAGACTGCCGGCGGCAATCTGAAAGTCAATGTCCGGCGTCTGCGTGCGCGGACGCACCGGTTCGATCCGGGGAACGGCTTCCATACCGGAAAAAGAGCGCTCCAGGAGCGTTACCAAGCGTGGGTCGCATTCCACAACACAATGCGCCCCCAGGCGCAATAGATCGGGCAACATGCTACAGAAAACGATCTCGTCGCTGATACCCTGCTCCATCCAAACCAGGATGGTTTTGCCCGCCAGATCGCTCCCGCGCCAACGCTCATGGGTGATCGGTCTCAACCGCGATTTACCGGTGGCTGCCCGCTGGTCGTAGTCCGCCCAGCCCTCGGTCAGTTTTCCCAGGGAAAGCAAGGTCAGAGAGCGGTTCCACAACACTTGTTGGTTTCCAGGATCGAGCGCGAGCGCCTTGTTGTGGCATTCCAGTGACGCTTCCCCTTGACCCAGGCTTCGCAGCGCTTCTCCCATGTTGGTCCAGACAGTCGGAAAATTGGGATTGATCTCCACCACCTTGCGGTAAAGAACCAAAGCGTCTTCATCGTAGCCGCCTTCGGCAAGGCACAACCCCAAATTGCTGGCAGCTTCGTAGAAATCGGGTTTCAACTGAAGCGCTTTCCAGTAATACTGCGCGGCCTCATGCCTTAAGTTCAGATGCGCGTGGCAGTTTCCAAGACCCTGCCAGGCCTGCGGTTTTTCGGGGTCGAGCGACACCCACCGCTGGAAGTACGGTATAGCGTCTTTCCATCGTTGGAAGTCGAGCATCAACACGGCGCAATTATGAATGGCTGACAGAAATTGGGGGGCTACTTCGACCGCCTTTTGGGCGTAATACATTCCATCCCGGCTGCGGCCTAGTCTATGCAAGAGCAATCCGAGGTTCGTAAGACCGATGGGATGCGACGGATTGAGGGCAACCGCCTTTTCCAGGTATTGGAGCGCCTCCTCTTTCCGGTCGAGATCCAGCAGCACACCACCGATATTAGCCAGTGCATCCGGGAAGTCTGGCAGCAGGCGTAGAGCCTCGCGGTACGCGGAAACGGCATCCACGAGCATGCCTAGCCGATATAACGCTGTACCGAGGTTGCACTGGTACAGAGCAGAAGCCGGATCCACAGCAGTCGCCCGCCGGATCAACTCCACAGCCTGTTCGTGTCGGGCCGCCTCAATCGCTATAACCCCGAGCGTGTACAGCGCTTCGGCATGCCGCGGATCGGCGGCTACGATCTCCGCGTACAATTGTTCGGCCCTTTTCAAACGGCCCTGCCGCTGCTCTTCCTGGGCTTGCGCGAAGAGCCGGTTCAGGTCCGGCGCCGGCCTCGGCTGCGTGGCGTTGCCTTCGCCACAGCACTTCTTGTATTTCCGGCCGCTGCCACAGCTACAAGGATCATTTCGTCTGAATTTCATTTTTCGAACCATCCGCGATATGCCGGACTGCCGGACACGCTCCCGTTGGGTGTCATTTCCATCGCTTTGAAAACTAAAACGGTCGGCTGCTACGCGGTTTTTCGGGCGCGGCCGAACCCGAAGCCGGATTCAATCGCGCGAGGAGGCCGGAGAGCACCGGCGCAGAGAGCGCCGCTGTTGCCGCGGCCAGATTCTGTTCCCGTACCATCTTTACTTCCTGGGCGATTACGGGCACGGTTCGTGGAGCGCGAATTCCTACCTTGACTTTCGAACGCCCGATATGGGAAATCACGATTTCAATATCATCACCGATGAGGATGGTGTCTCCTTCGCGGCGGGACATGACTAACATACGACCGTCTTCTGCGGCAGCAGCGCATGCTGGTGGGAGTAATCCGACTCGGGAGCAATCGCCTGGACTCCTTTAAGATTGCTGATGTTCACGACCAACGGGGCCAGCAGGTTGGCGGTCGGACCACTTTCCTGGAGCGAGAGCACCGTCAGGCACAACACGTCCTGCCCGATACGCAACGCTGAAGTTAGCGGTAAGCCCACCAGTTCACGGTCTTCGCCCGTCACCTCGAGACGGTAATCCGGGTCGGCCGCCAACACGGGAAGGGTGATGAAACACAGACCGGGATCCTCCAGGCTCTGTAAGAAAACCAGAGGCCTGCTGTCGTCGAACTGCAGTACCAGGAATAGGCGCCGCTCTTCGAACCCAGGGAGACCGCGTGGAAATTCCAGCACGGAACCCGATTCATAGGAAACTACTCCGAAATTCTTCGTCTCAAAGGATGACATGCAATATCACTCATGCCGTTAATCGGCTGCGTTGGGAAAACCTTTAGCAGCAATCGCGATGGCACAGGTATCCTGCCCCGCCTTGGAGTTCCGGCTCGGAGGTCTCTCAGACGGTCTGGACAACCGCGGCTTCCATGCTAGAATCAGTCTTCCCCTCCTCCTCGTCCTCAAGAAGACAGGGATTTCTTACGAATCGGTAACACTTGCGCTTATGCCGAAACAGGCGAAAAGAGTAATGGCCGTGGTGAACGATCTGTTCTTCTCGGTGAAATTGACGGAAGCGGCCAAGCGCAGCGGTCTGGCGCTGGAGTTTGTCAAGGAAGGCAAGCTGGTGTTGGAGAAGGCCAGCGAGCAGCCGTCGCTGATCATTTTCGATCTCAACTTTGAAGCGGTGCAGCCGCTCGAGCTCATCACCAGCTTGAAAGGCGCGCCGGAGACCAAGGGAATCAGCCTGCTTGGATATCTCTCTCACATCCAGGGCGAGTTGAAGCAAAAGGCCCAGGAAGCGGGCTGCGACATGGTCATGGCGCGGTCGGCCCTTTCGCAGAATCTACCGCAGATCTTCAAGAGGCATTCGGGGATCGGGTAGGGGCCTCCAGTAACCTGAGATTCTCAACCTGCCTCCCGCACTTCTCTACGTAACGGGTCTGTAGCGGGTGGGTTCGTGACTCCTTTTCTGCTGCTCGCGGAGCACTCTGTCTGATCGCCGGGCCCGCTTCTTGAGGCGGTTGAGTGGAACTCTCGCAATTGCGGACGCCGGATCTATCGATTGACTCCAGCCCATTTCTGGAGTTGCCCTCAGGACGCCGGCATTATTCGTTGACATGCAGAACCTGCGGCGCAAGTTTCGAGGACGACGGAGTCCGGCTTCACTGTCCGGGAGATCATCCACGCACACTCTTGACTGTCCATTACAGTGAAAAACACCTGAGCGTCGCGACCAAGGCCCCGGGAGTCTTTCGATATCAACGCTGGCTTCCAATCTGCAAGCCGGGCTTCAGCACCGCTCAATCCGTGGTCTATCGAAGTGAGGTGCTGGGCCGCGAACTGGGACTGGCCGAGCTGTGGATTTCCTTCAACGGTTACTGGCCGGAACGCGGGGCGACTTTTGAAACCGGAACCTTTAAGGAACTGGAAGCGGCTACCGTCCTGGCTCGTCTCCCGGAGGGTTTTCGCGGTGTGCTTACGGTCGCCTCGGCCGGCAACACCGCCGCCGCATTTGCCCAGGCGTGCTCCCGACAATCGATGTCCTGCCTTATGGTTATGCCGGAAAGTGCGCTGAAGGTGATGCGCTTTGGCGGGCCTCCGGGAAAAAGGACGCGGCTGGTGGTCCTCTCGGCTCCAGCGGACTATTCTGATGCCATCGATCTCGCCGGCCGCATCTGCCATCTGCCGAATTTTCAAGCGGAGGGCGGCGTCTTCAACGTCGCGCGGCGCGGCGGCCTCGGCACCGTGCTCTTCAGCGCGGTTGAGGCCATGGGACGTCTGCCCGACTATTACTTCCAAGCCATTGGCAGCGGCGCCGGGGCAATCGCCGTGCACGAAGCTGCTGAGCGGCTCATCGCGGGAGGCGGGTATGGAACGCGTCCTCCCCAACAGATCCTAAGCCAGAACCTTCCGTTTGCGCCAATCTACTCGGCATGGAGACTCAAGAGGACCGAAAGTCCCCGGATCGAGGAGCATTCTGCGCGCACTCAGATCTCGCAGATTTTCGCGAGCGTGCTGTCCAGCCGCAATCCACCGTATGACATTCGGGGCGGCGTCTATGACACGCTGACGGCGTCGGAGGGCGACATGATGGCCGTCGACAACGCGCAGGCCCAGGCCGCCGGCGAATGGTTCGAAGAGCGGGAAGGCATTGACATCGATCCAGCCGGCGCGGTGGCTGTGGCGTCGCTTCTCGAGGCCGTGCGGGGGGCTCGCATCGACCCTCGCGCAACCATACTGTTGAACATCACAGGCGGAGGTCGCAAGAAGCGGGAACAAGGGACGGCGCTGGAGGACCCACAACCGGACCTCATGGTGCGTCCCTGGGAACTCGACTCGCCCGTCTTAATGAACCGGATTCGTGAGTTATTCCCTTCCGTGCCGGGTATAGCGTTATAGATTCTTGACCGCCGAACGATAAGAGTAGTGCGGGAGCCCTGAGAGCCATGGAAGTGAATAACGGGCCGTCTCCCCGCGGAGGTGTTTGTGAATATCACCCCATCGACCGGCACTAGCGTCCCCGTTTCCGGGGCAAACGAGGTTCCGCCGCAGCAAGCGGCAGAAAATCGAGCCGTCATCAAGGCGGTCAAAGCCGTAAATCAAACGGAAATGTTCGGACAGGACAACCATCTGAGTTTCCAGCGGGATCCGGCGTCGCAACGCATGGTGATCCAGGTGATCAACTCGCAAACCCAGCAAGTTGTCTTGCAGATCCCACCGGAGTACGTATTGGCTCTGGCTGAGGATCTGAAGCAGCAAGAGGCAAACGCCGATCCGTGCAAAACCGCCTAACAGGCTGCTGAAAAAGGCCAGCCCCCGCTTGCTGACGGGCGCGGCTCAGAAACGCAGCAACGAATTTGCAACCAGTTACCGAACCGCGACCGTGAGGGAGCGGGGGCTGGGGTGGCTTTTTCAGCAGCCTGTTAGATCGGAAGCACGCGGGAGGTTCACTGAAGTTGCCAGGGAATCCCGCCGATAGACCCTTAGTCATGGCTGCGCCACCAGAAACCTCCAGCCTCGAGAGCGCCTCCCGCCTCCGGAATGTTCTGGACGAACTAAGGTATCCGCCAGCCAATCCAGAAACGCTCGACCCTACGGATTGGCACCATTTCCGGGCCCAGGCGCATCGCATGCTCGACGATATTCTGGAATACACCGAACATATACGCGAGCGCCCGGTCTGGCAGCCGATCCCGTCATCTGTGCGTGACCGATTCCGTCAACCACTGCCGCAAAAACCGGGCGATCTGGCGTCTCTTCATGACACATTCATGCGGGATATTCTTCCGTATTCTGTGGGCAACGCGCATCCTGGCTTTATGGGATGGGTCCATGGCGGCGGGACGCCGGTCGGCATGCTGGCGGAGATGCTGGCGGCCGGGCTGAATGCCAACCTGGGCGGGCGCGATCAGATCCCCATCGAAGTGGAGCGGCAGGTGGTACGGTGGGTGCGCGATCTGTTCCATTTTCCAGCGAGTGCCAGCGGCCTGTTCGTAACCGGCACATCCATGGCGAACCTGATCGCTCTCCTGGTCGCGCGCACACATGCGATCGGCAAGAAGGTGCGCCGCCAGGGCGTCGCCGTCTCTGGTCACCGCCTTACCGCCTATACATCCGCGGGCGCCCATAGCTGCATCGCTCAAGCGTTGGATCTGTCCGGACTGGGAAGCGACGTACTACGCATCATCCCCGTGAACGAGCAATACCAGATGGATACCCAAGCACTCGAAGAAGCCATAGCGAGGGACAAACGCGGCGGGCTGATGCCCTTTTTCATAGCCGCGACGGCCGGGACGGTGGATGTCGGCGCGATCGATAATCTGGCCGCCATCGCCGCTATCGCGGAGCGGGAAAAGGCGTGGTTCCATGTCGATGGCGCTTATGGCGCGCTGGCCATGCTCGCGCCCGATCTTGCGCCGCGGCTGGCGGGGATCGAGCGCGCGGACTCCCTTGCTTTCGATTTTCATAAATGGGGGCAAGTGCCCTATGACGCGGGGTTTGTTCTGGTCAGGGATGGCACGCTGCACCACAGCACATTCGCCTCACCGGCGGCCTACTTAAGAAGGGAAACGCGCGGGATGGCGGCCGGTTCGCCGTGGCCCTGTGATTTTGGACCAGATCTGTCGCGGGGCTTTAGGGCGCTGAAGACGTGGTTCACCATCAAGGCCTATGGTGCCGAGAGGCTGGGCGCCGTGATTTCCAAAACCTGTATCCTGGCCCAATATCTGAAGCAATGCATTGAAAAGGAACCTGATCTGGAGTTGCTCGCGCCGGTGGCATTGAATATCGTTTGCTTCCGTTTCCGCAGCGACCATGCGGACGATGTCAACCGCAACATCGTCGCCGATCTGCAGGAGTCCGGCATAGCCGCACCGTCCGCGACCACGGTGAATGGCTGTCTCGCGATTCGTGCCGCGATCGTGAATCACCGTACCGCCAGAAGCGATATCGAAGCGTTGGTGCGGGCGACGATCCTGTTTGGATCGGCCCACATTAGCCGCCTTTCGAAAGCCACTCTCCCATGAATCCACACGCAGCCGCACTACCTCCAGCGAACGACGCGCCGTTCCTGGGCCTCGCCCCCATGGCAAGGATGGCCTTCGCCGGCGCCGACCTGGGACCGTTGAAGGCACGCCTTCTGGCGCGTCTGGCGCAAAATGAGAACGACGCCAACGCGTTAATGGATCTGTCGATTGTCCTGCAGTTGATGGGGCAGCGGGAACTCGGGCTATCCACGCAGGGGTTGGCCCTCGATCTTGAGCAGCGATATCGTGTCCGGGGTTCGGCGGATGGCTCCGGAATCCGCTTGCTGGCGATCCTCGTGCCGGGCGATCTGACGGAAAATAACGCCTTGGAATTTCTGGTCGAAGGTTCCGACATCACCCTCGACATGCTCTATGTGGCGCCGGATATACCGTTTCCGGATAACCTGCCCGACCATGATCTGGCCATGGTTGCCGTTTGCGAAACCGACCGGAATCGTCCGCTGTTGCAGCACATCGAGACGCTGGTGAGGTCGTGGCCCCGGCCCGTGCTTTGCACACCGGATCGCATTGCCCGCTCATCGCGCGATGGCGCTTGCCGATTGCTCGAATCGGGCCCTGGCATCGTGATGCCGGTAACCAAGCGAATCGATAGGAAGACGTTGGAGAGTATCGGTGGTGGCGCGTTTCCTATGATCGTACGGCCGGTCGATTCGCAAAAGGGTCACGGGCTGAAGAAACTGGATAACCCGGCTGCGATTGTCGACTATTTGAAAACCAGGCCGGAGAACGAATTCTATTTAGCGCGCTATGTCGACTATCGCGGGCCGGATGGCCAATTCCGAAAGTATCGTGTCGTTCTGATTGACGAGCGTCCCTATGCGTGCCATATGGCCATCTCCGATAGCTGGGTCGTCCACTATATGAGTGCCGGCATGCTGGATAGCGCGGTCAAGCGCGCCGAGGAGGCCAGCTTCTTCGCCGGCTTTGACGATGGTTTTGCGCGCCGCCATCACGATGCCCTAGTCTCCATCGCCAAGCGGCTGGAACTGGAATATGTCGGCATTGATTGTGCCGAGACACCCGACGGTGAGCTGTTGATTTTTGAGGTCGATAGCGGAATGACGGTTCACTCGATGGATCCCGTGGATATCTTTCCCTACAAGCAACCCCAGATGCGGAAGGTATTTCGCGCGTTCCGGCAAATGTTGATCGATACCGCGGCGCGACGGCGCTGCTCAAGCTGAACCGAGGAAGGGTCCGTTAGAACTGTGAGGCAAGCGCCGTCTCTGGTAATTCAAGTCGCACTGCGGAATGCTCTTCGGCACCACCAGGCCGGGCGACTGACCGAGGCTGACCAGATTTATCGGCAGATTCTGGCAATCGATGCCGATCATGCGGACAGCCTGCATTTGCTCGGGATGATCGCATATCAGGGTGGACGCCATGAGCTCGCTGTCGAGATGATTCGCCAGGCGATTGCGATCAATGGCGAGCAGGCTCCTTATCATTCCAACCTTGGCACCGTCCTGCAGGCACAAGGCGAGCTGGACGAAGCTGCGGCATGTTACGAGCGTGCGCTGGCTCTCCAACCGGCCATAGCTGCGATCCACACCAACTTGGGCAACGTCCTTCAAGCCCAGGGAAAGCTGGAGGAGGCCGTGGCGTGTCAAGAGCGGGCGCTGGCCCTCAAACCGGACTGCGACGCAGTCCTCTACAACTTAGGAAACGCCCTCCAGGCCCAGGACAAACTGGATGACGCAGTGGCATGTTACAGGCGCGCGGTGGCTCTCAAGCCGGACTGCGCCGCAGTCTTCTACAACCTGGGAAACGCCCTCCTCGCCCAGGACAATTTGGATGAGGCCGTGGCATGTTATGAGCAGGCGCTGGCCATCAAGCCGGACCATGCCGAAGCCCATCACAACTTGGGCTGCGTCTTCTTTGCATTGGGCAACCCGGATGAGGCGCTTGTACGGCACAGAAGGGCCCTGGCTATCCAACCAGACTATGCGCAAGCCCGTTTCAGCGAGTCTCTGGCCCAACTGTGCAAAGGGGATTTCGCCGCTGGCTGGCGCAACTATGAATCCCGCTGGCAAACTAAAGAACACGATACGCCGATGCGAGCCTATCCACAGCCGTTCTGGACAGGCGAAAAGCTAACTTCAGGGCGTTTGTTGATTTGGGGAGAGCAGGGTGTCGGCGATGAAATCATGTTCGCGGGCCTCATCCCGGATGTGATCCGCACCGGAAATCGCTGCGTGCTCGATTGCGATGCACGCCTGAAACCGCTGTTCGGCCGCTCTTTCCCGGGCCTTGAAGTGGTCTCCGGCACTGATCCCGGCAATGACCCCGAACTGGAAATCGCGGCACACCTACCCTGCGGCGGTCTGCCTGGCCTATTCCGAACAACCAGCTCCGCGTTCGCCGCCACCACATCGCCCTACCTCGTTGCCGATCCGGCGGAACGCGAGCGGCTTCGCGCCCGTTATGCCGATGGCAGACGGCTGGTCGGCCTGGCCTGGTATACCAAAGACCGGAAGACCGGGCGCCGCCGCTCGATCGACCTGTCGTTGCTCGCCCCGCTGTTTGCGCGATCTGACATTCGATGGGTTAGCCTCCAATATGGCGATCACAACGCCTTGGAGAATCAGGCCACGGCCGCCGGAGCGCGCATCCTCATTGACCACTCCGTCGATCAGTTCTCAGACGTGGATCTCTTCGCGGCGCAGATCGCGGCAATGGATTTGGTGGTAACAATCGATAACTCCACCGCGCACCTGGCTGGCGCACTGGGCGTTCCAACCTGGCTTCTGCTGCCCTTCGCGCCCGACTGGCGCTGGCTCCAGGCGGGCGAGATCAGCCCCTGGTATCCCACCATGCGCCTCGTGCGGCAGCCAAAACCCGGCGGCTGGCAATCCGTGGCGCAACGGGTACATAGCACCTTATAGTTATAGGCGTGCCCGCGGGCCGTCTTACGGCAGCGCGAAGACGTTCACCGCATCGGTCGCGATCACGGCTACGTACTGCTTGCCATTCTTCCCCTGATACGTCATGGGATTGGCATTGGCGGCGCGCTCCAGCTTGGTCACCCAGAGTTCCTTGCCGGTTTTGGCGTCGAAGGCGCGGAAGCGATTGTCGTTGGTGGCACCGATGAACACCAGGCCGCCGGCAGTCACGATCGGCCCTGCGCTGCCACTGCCTCCGGTGTTCTGTTTCCCTGGCGGGAGTGCCTCGGTGATGCCAAGTGGGGTCTGCCAGGCGATCTCGCCGGTGTTGGCATTGACGGCGAAAAGGCGTCCCCATGGCGGTTTCTGGCAGGGCCATGTGCCGAGGGTGCGGCCGCTCGCATCCTTCACCGGCGCGCTGAAGCCGTGGTACGGGCCGGGGCCATCGACGCTGCCGCGATCGTACAACTGCGGTGAGCCGTTGCCGCTGCCGTAGTTGCCGCCTTCCACCTTCTTTTCCACCCAGCCCATCAGTGCCACGTCGTGGGTCTGCACGTAGACGTAGCCGGTCTTGGGATCGGTGGCCGTGCCGCCCCAGTTGGCGCCGCCGTTGCCAGGGAAGATCAGAGTGCTTTTGGGCGGCGCGCCCGCTTCGTGAAAAAGGAACGGCGTGAAGGGCCCTTCATTGTAGAAGCCGCCACTGCGATCCCACAATTCCTGGCAGGCTTTGGCGTGCTCGGGCGTCGTGTCTTCAGCGGTCACCATGTCTTCTTTGCGGAAGCTGATGCGCGCCAGCGGCGGCGGCTTAAGCGGGAAAGGCTGGGTGGGCGAATACCACTCGCCGGGCACATTGCCCTTGGGAACGGGCCGCTCCTCGACGCCGAAGATCGGCTCACCAGTTACGCGATTGAGAATGAACATCCAACCGGTCTTGCCGATTTGCGCGAGCGCGGGAATGGTTCTTCCGTTTTGCACGATGTCGACCAGGCCCGGCGCCGGCGGCAAGTCCGCATCCCACAGGTCGTGATGGACAGTCTGGAAATGCCAGAGATATTTTCCGGTGTTGGCGTCCACGGCCACGATCGAGTTGCCGAAGAGGTTGTTGCCAGGGCGATCGCCACCGTAATAATTGCCGGCGGGGCTGCCGAACGGCATATAGACGATGCCGCGCTGCTCATCCACGGTGAGATACCATCCCCAAACGTTGGTGCCGGAGAAGCCCTTCCAGGTATCGCCGTCCCAGGAACCGAAGCCCGGCTCGCCGGGCCGCGGAACGGAATGGAATTCCCACAGTTTGGCGCCGGTGCGGGCATCGAAGGCGCGCGAATCGCCGGGGTCGCCGTGCAGGATTTCGCCTACGGTCGCGCCCAGCATCAACGTGTTCCGGAAGATGGCGGGCACGCCGTTCCATCCCACCGCGATATCCACCGTGCCCTCTTTACCAAAGCCGGGGTCGAGTTTTCCGGTGGTGGCGTTGAGGGCTACCAAAGTGGTGCCGGCGGTGAAAATGATGTGCGGCGGATTGTCGGCGTCGCCCGGCCAATAAGCCACGCCGCGCGCGGTGGTGTTGGTCTTCAGGGGAGCGTTCCAGATCTCTTTGCCGGTGTCCGCGTCGAGCGCCAGGATGCGTGTGGCCGCCGGGAGATACATCACTCCGTTGATGACGATGGGGGTGGCTTCGGGATTGGCGGTAGGGGCGACTCCAGCTCCGCCGCGCCCGCCCGGCTCCGCGGCTGGCGCAGGTGCCGCCGTAATAGCGGGACGAAGGCGATACGTCCAGGCCGGTGCGAGCTTCGCCACATTGCCGGTGCCGATCTGGGTGAGCGGTGAATAACGCGTGCCCGCCAGGTCGCGCGTGTACATCGGCCAATCGGCGGGGTTGTCCTTGGGCGCAGGCGGAGCGGCCTTCGACTGCGCGTACAATGCCGGCAGCGTCGCGGCAGCGGCCAGAACTAAGACACACGGAAAACGCATGAGGCCTTCCTTCCCTGAAATCGACTTATCCAGACTATAGAAAGACTGCAGGGGGCGTCAATTGTCATGGTGGGGCGGGGCCATGCCCTGCCCAACGCCCTGCCCGGGTGCCTTCGACAACCGCTCCCTTTGGTCACAGCTCCGAAACCCTCACTGAGCCGCGACGAGCAGGTCTGGTGGAGAACTTCGACCCGATCAAAAACTGGCGGCTCACAATGGCGAAGACGCCCTATTCCTGGAGTCTTGGGATGCCGGCTTACACACAAGAAAGAGCTCACCACGCCGCACAGTCAGCCTCCGGCTCAGGGCGGGTCCTGATATTTCAAGACATCTAGCGCTTCCATATTGAGTCGCTCGGCATGGGCTTCCAGGATCGCGGAGTCCTGCGTTTCACGCTGGCTCTTTTCCATTTGGGCAAGATACTTGCGCGCAGCCCGCTCCAAAAAACTCGATCGGTTCGAGCTGGCGCGGCCGATCTCCTTTAGCAGGTCATCTGGAAGTGTGATCGATGTCTTTACCTTCACGAGCCTGGTATGATTATCTCCCCTCTACCGCGCACTCAGATTGAGGGTGCGGACCGCCGGCTCCGGCGCTTCCTCATACATGAGCGGGAGCGCGGCCCACGACAGCTCGCGCGCGCGGTGGATGCAGATCCAGGTCACTACCAGCAGCGCCAGGAGCAGGATTGCGCTCAGACGGCTTTCCAGCAAGCTGACCAACATGAGGTTCGCCACCGGGAGCAGCGAAACGATCCCGATGAACGCGAGAACGATGGTCCACGCGGGCCGCTTGCCAGGCAGATAGGAACAGGTGAACGGCAGCTTTTCCGCTTCGAAGAAGAGGCGCTCGTAAACCAACAAACCGCCCACGGCGAACACAATCGATTCGCCTACCGCGCGCACGCCTAGCATGGCGATCTCGAGTGGCAGCGGAAGCAGGAGGATGACGGGGGCAACGGAGAACAGTGCGAAACGGTCGACCGCGCGCAGCCAATGGCTACGGCCCTCGCGCTCGGTGATGCGGAAGATCCAGTTGGCGCGCAGTTCGGCGGGAATTGAAAAGAGGTGGCGGAAACCGATCAGCAGGCCGATCAGCAAAACCAGGTGCGCGTTGACGAACCCCGCCATCACCACCTGGCCCGGCTTAAAGATGCCCGGCACGCCGGGGGTTGCTCTCAGGCCGATAATCCCGCTGAGCACCATGGCGAGGGAGAACCCGAGGTAACCCATCAGCACCATGCGATGCTGAGCGCTGCGCCCCAGCGTTTGAGCCATGAAGACGAACACGGCCTGCTGGCGCGGGTTGGGAATTACCCAGTCGAGAACGGCGCGGCCAAGCTTGCGGTCCCTTTGCCGGCCGGAAGCACCTTCTACGAACAGCCGGCGATGGCGTTGATAGCTGATCAGATAAAACAGGAGAGCCGCTGCGATGGCGGCCGCTAACCCCGTCAGGGCTCGGGCAGCCAGCGCGCGGAACTGCGGGTCTGGATTGCCGAGGATAGCCTGATAGAGTCCCAGGAACCAAACCGGCGGCAGCCACATCGCCACTTCGGGCCGGAGGACGGCCATTTCGACGTTGGAATCGATCGACAGGCTGAGCACGATCAGCACCAGCATCAAGGTGATCAGCAGGCCTTGCGCATAGCCGGTGACCCGCGCGAACCGGCGCGGCGGCAGCACATTCAACAGAAATCCCTGACAAGCGATCAGGGCGAAGCACAGGAAATAGGACGCCAAAACGCACGAGACGCCGTGCGCAACGAAATGCGCCAGCACCGATGGATTCGATTCCCAACGGCCGTGCGCGAGGCCCGCGAAGGCCAGCGTCGGAAACGCATTGACGACTGCTATGGCGGCGGAAATCAATACGAGCAGCGCCAGCAGTTTCGCCATGAAAATCTGGCGCGGCCGAACGGGCAGGCCACCGAGCGCCAGATAGTCGCGGAGCCCCGGAAACAGCGACTGCCATTCCACCGCAGCCAGGAGCCCGACCGCCGACATGCCCAGCGTGATCAACCAGAGCTCGTCCGCGCGCATGGCATGGCGGTATGGTTCCGGACTCGAAAGCGACGACAAGTAGGCATACTTATGGGCAAGAGAAGGAACCACCATCATGAACACGGGGACCAGGAGCGAAAAGCCGCCAATCAGAACTTTCGTCCATTGGCCCGGAGTCGTCACCAGATCGCTGTCGAAGAAGCGCACCAGGAAGTGCCGGAACAACTCGAAGCCAGCGCCGTGGGTCTCGCCGAGCCACTCCCTCATGACTTCATGGCCTGCAGGATCCGGCCGGCCACCAGGTCGCCATCCTCCACCTGGGCCACCTGCGCGAAGACGCCTTCGAGCGAGGGCTGCTGCATCAGTTCCTGCAGCCGGTTGATGGAATCGTACGCCACCACTTGCCCCTTGCGAAGAATCAGCACCGTGGAGCAGACCTTTTCGACAACCTCGAGCACGTGCGAGCTGTAGAAGATGGTTTTGTTCTGGGCGGCCAGCGCGCGCAGCAAACTACGCACGACCATGGCGGAGGTCACGTCGAGGCCCGAGAATGGCTCGTCGAGGATCAGCACATCGGGATCGTGCAGCAACGCGGCCGAGAGCAGAATCTTCTGGCGCATTCCCTTGGAGTAGGACGAGAGCGGCGAATGGCGGTCGTCCCACAGCCCGAACAGGCGGAGGAATTCGTCCATCTTGGGCTCGAGGACGGCTCGCGGCATCCCGCGCAAGCGGCCGACCAACTGCAAATACTCCCGCCCGGTAAGGTGCGGGTACAGGTGCGGCTCTTCGGGGACATAGCCCAGGCGGCGCTGGAAAGCGGTGAGGTCATCGTAGACGCTGCGGCCGTCGTAGAAAATCTTTCCGTCGGAGGGCTCGATAAGTCCGGTAAGCATCTTGACGGTGGTGCTTTTGCCGGCCCCGTTGGGACCCAGATAACCCAGGATTTCGCCCGGGCGGATGGTAAAGCTGACCTGGCTGACTACCGGAACGTGGTCGTAGTATTTGGTGAGTGAACGCGCCTCGAGCATCCGGGCCCTCGATAGTCAGACACCGCGGAGAGGCAATTGGTTCCCGGCAGGTCTGCCGTTAGCGTAGGATATACGAGGCCGGAGTGAATCATCATGGGCGAGCTCGTGGACCGCGACGTGGAGCATCTGCGCTTGCTGCGGTTGGGTTTTTACATTATGGCAGGCATGACCGGTCTTATGTCGCTGTTCTCTTTGCTTTGGGTCGGCATGGGCGTTCTATTTACTTCCGGAGCCTTCTTTCCCGCCAACGCGTCCCCATCCGGCGACCCGCGCGCGATGGGAGTCTTCTTCTTGGTAGTCGGCCTCGTCGTTCTTCTTCTGGGTTTGGCTACCACCTATCTCACATTCCTAACGGGACGCTATCTCGGAAATCGTCGTCATTCGACGTTTTGCATGGTTATGGCCGGCCTGTGCTGTCTTCAAATACCTTGGGGTACGGTGATTGGCGTGTGTACGATTATGGTGCTGAGCCGGCCCAGTGTGAAGGGCATGTTTGGACACAATCAGCTTACGACTCCCATACCGTGAACGCTTTGCAGAGCCCTCCGATTTTCACTTGTATTTCGCAAGTGATCTCAGTAGAATCGGGTGTGCCCGGGAAGCCCAAAGCAAAACACCGGTCCGGCTGCCCGGTGAGTATCTCTCTGGAAGTGTTCGGGGATCGCTGGTCGCTGTTGATCGTTCGCGACCTGATGGTACGCGGGTTCCAGACCTTCCGAGAGTTCCTGGAATCGGGCGAAGGGATCGCAACCAACATCCTGGCGGACCGTTTGCAGAAGCTCGAAGCCGCGGGCATCGTCAGCACAGAGGCCGAGGAGACGGACAGGCGGAGGGTGAACTACCGGCTGACGAAAAAAGGCATCGATCTGGCGCCGGTACTCTTGGAGTTGCTTATTTGGGGAGCGCGGCACCAGGAGACGGGTGTATCCTGCGCATTCATCGCGAAAACGGAGAAGAATCGGGAGGCATTCCTGGCTGAAGTCCACCGGCGGTGGCGGGAATGGGATTCGACTCCGCTGCTACCCAAGTTACCGAACCGTGACCGTAAGGGAGCGGGGGTTAGAAAGGAGTACGGGGTTTGAGCAAAGTACGAGTATTAGTTGGCACACGCAAGGGCGCGTTCGTCCTGGCGTCGGATGGAAAGCGCGACCGTTGGGACATTAGCGGCCCACATTTCGGGGGCTGGGAGATCTACCATCTGAAGGGATCGCCCGCTGACCCGAATCGCCTATATGCCTCCCAGTCGACCGGCTGGTTCGGGCAGTTGATCCAGCGATCCAACGACGGTGGCCAGACGTGGGAGCCGGTCGATAACAAATTTGTGTATGACGGCGTACCCGGCACTCACCAGTGGTACGATGGCACGCCCCACCCGTGGGAGTTCAAACGCGTCTGGCATCTGGAACCGTCGCTGACCGATCCGGATACGGTGTACGCCGGAGTGGAGGACGCCGCCTTGTTCCGCTCAAGCGACGGTGGAAAGTCGTGGCAGGAACTCTCGGGACTTCGCGGCCACGGCTCAGGATCTCGCTGGCAGCCGGGAGCCGGCGGGATGTGCCTTCACACCATCGTTCTGGATCCCAGCGACCCTGCCCGCATCTACATCGCCATCTCCGCCGCCGGCGCCTTCCGGAGCGACGATGCGGGCAAGACGTGGAAGCCGATCAACCGAGGCCTGAAGTCCCAACAACAGATTCCCGACCCAACTGCTGAGGTCGGCCACTGCGTTCACAGAATCGCCATGCACCCCGCGCGCCCCGGAGTGTTGTTCATGCAAAAGCACTGGGACGTGATGCGCACCGACAACGCCGGCGAGTCCTGGCAAGAGGTGAGCGGCAACCTGCCCGTCGACTTCGGCTTTGTGATTGACGTTCACGCGCACGAGCCGGAAACCATCTACGTCGTCCCGATCAAGAGCGACTCGGAGCACTATCCGCCCGAGGGGAAACTGCGTGTATATCGCAGCCGGACGGGCGGAAATGAGTGGCAGGAACTCACCAAAGGTCTGCCGCAAAGTAACTGCTACGTCAACGTGCTGCGCGACGCCATGGCGGTCGATTCACTCGATAAATGCGGCGTGTATTTCGGCACCACCGGTGGGCAGGTATACGCCTCGGCTGATGCCGGTGACAACTGGGCCCCCATTGCCCGCGATCTTCCAGCCGTGCTTTCTGTGGAGGTCCAGACACTGCCGTGATCCGAGTCGTGCTGCCGGCACATCTGCGGATACTGGCGCGCGTCGAGGGCGAGGTGAATCTCGAAGTCGAGGGCCTAGCCACGCAGCGCTCGGTCCTCAACGCGCTCGAAGCCGCCTATCCAATGTTACGTGGGACCCTGCGGGATTATGTCACCGAACAGCGCCGGCCGTATGTGAGATTCTTCGCATGCGAGCAGGATTTGTCTCATGAGCCGCCAGACACGCCGCTGCCTGAACCGGTGGCATCGGGGGCAGAGCCCTTCTTGATCGTGGGCGCGATTGCCGGCGGATGATTCGTAGCGCTGGCGATCTTATCGCCGGCACCGTCATCAGGGCAGCGCACGGCGCTGCCCACAACTCACTTCATGTCGAAATCGGTAATGCGCTTGGCGGTTTTCCCCGAGTTGTCCATCGCGGTCAGCTCCAGCGAGTAAGCGCCGGGATTGAGCTTGTCGGCCGCTGGAATTCGTTCCGCCAGGCGGATGACAGGGTTCCCCGTGTCCTTGGGGAGTTCGATCCGCATGACCCCCGTATCTTCTTTCTGCTCGCCGGTCTTGCGATCCAGAACCCGGATTTGAATTGCCACCACCAAAGGATTCTTCGGGTCGGGCGCGGTCAGGAGCGGCTCGTAAACTTCAAAATAGAAGAGCGGCGGCTCCGATTTAGCGAATTGATTCGAACCCGTAGGGATGACGCGCACGTTGTCGGCAATCAGCGGCGTTTTGTCCTCCAGCAGCGAGGCATCGAGGCCCGTCCCTAAACTGGAAGTGCCCGCAACCTGTTTGCTCAGCGCAAGACTGCTCAGAGCGAACTCGTTGGGCTTATAAGGTTCCACCGCCAGGGGCACTTCGAGCTTTCCGAAGTTTTCGCCACCGGAGCTGAAGACTACCTTCAGGTTGTATTTGCCGGCTGCCACTTCAAATTGGTTTTCATAGTGGAGAGGCTGCTTCTGGAACTCTTCCATTTCTTTCTTACTTGGAAAATCGAGCTTCATCGTATCGCTAAAGCGCGCCGCCACGCCTCCATCCGGCAGATACGCGATTCCGAGAACGTTGACGGCCGCATGCATCCTCCCTTTTTCCTTCTCGAATTTCAGGTTTTGAGTGGCGATTTCCATGGCGATATTGACCCGCGCCACATCGGGAGAAGTGTAGAAGAACGGCACCTGTAGGACCGCGGTCACGTCACCGGCCTGGGACGCGGTTGCGCGCGTTTCCAAATCCTTTTCAATCGGATTGCCCTTCAGTTGATCGAGCGGCCTTGGATTGCAATACCCGGTTCGCGAGCGAACAGTGGCGCCTCCGCGATCAACTTTTACGTGCAACACGTGGCAGCTTCCCTCATCAGCCGCCGGGGGTGTGTAACCCAACAGATAAAACTGGTTCTGCTCCTGGCCGATCTTCTGCAACCCCGCCAGCAGGTCGTTGCCGTTCTCAATCACGAAGCCGCCCGTGCCGTCGGCCAGCATATGCATGATTTGCTGGTTGACGGTGGCGCTTTCGGGGAATGTAGGAATGATGGCCCGCGACTGGTTGTAGGCGCCCGGGAGGCCCAATGGATTCTGGCCTGGGTATTGCTGGCCGAAAGTGCCCGCCGCGGGAGTCGTGTTGCCTCTACTTCCCGCAGCGCCGGTGGTTCCACCAGTCGTCCCCCCTCTTCCCGCTCCTCCGGCCGGTGCGCCGCCGGTTCCACCTGTCGGAACTCCGCCGCTGCGCCCGCCACCACTGGAGGCGCCTCCGCCACTTGTACCACCACCGCCGCCGCCCCGTTGGAACGACGACACTACCGGAGAATAATCCGAGGGCTGGAACAGCGCGGCGACATTAGTGAGCGCCCGAAACGGATTGAATCGCGGCGCGTGCAAAGAGGCCACAGGCATGCCGGCGACGAGGCCGCGAATATCGATCGGGTATATAGCGACATTGGCCCGATTGCAGACATCCAGCGTAGCGGTCACTTCGCCCATTTGGTCGGGGCCGATCGGCATCCCGCCGGTCAACAGGACCAGAATCTTCCGCCCGGGGATGGCGCTCATATTCTTGGCCAGGTTTCTCAGCGCCAAAATCATCCCACGTACCGCAAAATCAGCGGCTTCACTCAGCTGCGGCATACCGCCGGCTAAGGTGCCACCGCTGGCTGGAGTGGTAGCACCACCGCCAGGGCCAGCAATCAAATCGCCGGTGGATGACAACCTTACGTTGCTGACCGCCTTTTTCAAAAGGTCCACGTTGTCGGTGAAGTTCTGCGCGATCCGCAGCGTGCCGGTAAAGTTGACCACCGCGATCATGCGGTTGGCCCCGGCATTGGTTTCGATGAAGCGCGCCGCTGCCTGCCGCGCGCGGGTCTGGCTGCCGACATCGATGGTGGTAGTGTCAAAGAACAGGACCATGAAGTGTTTGTCCGTGTTGTTCGGCGAGGCCGGATCGGCCCCGAACGAGAAAGTCTTGATGGCTTGTTCCTTGTTATCCTCGTAAACCTTAAAGTTCTTGGCAGTGAGATCTGAGATGTAACTCCCCTTCTTGTCGGTCACCACCGTGTCCACCAGGACCAGGCGCGTCTCCGTTTTGATAACTACCCCCGAATTCGGCACCGGTTCCTGAGCCGGCAGACCGGTGGCCAGCCACAGAACCACCGCGAAAAGCGTCATAAAGCGAATCATCATGACCACATCTCCTTTAAGGAATCCGGACGGCCCCGTTACGCGCCGTCATCATCTGCCCTTCCGTGTCTCTCACCACCAGACGGATCGAATAAATGCCCGGCATCAGATCGAAGTTGCTCTTCAAGGTAATGCCCGAAGCGGAAGAGGCGCCAGCTCCTGGTCGCGCAACCGTCTTTTCTGAACTAGTAAACAGTCCCGGTGATTTCGAAACCGCCGCGCGTCGGCACGAGTGCGCCACCATGTGGCGCGGACACTCGTGTCCGCCGTGCCAAGACTCATCTTGGCACGTGGTTGTGTAATGAAATAGCTGGGACACCTCACTAGTGACATAGTTTCCCTTGGCGGTCTCGGCCGGGTCGGCGGCATGCTGCCGGGCGTAATAGCCGCGGCGCGCCTGCAGAGTCAGACCGGCAGTGTTCTTCACCACGCCGGTGCGAAAAGTGGCCGGTTCATCGTGCGTGCTGATCTCGGGCGCGTTGGCGGCATTAGCCGCCGAAACAGGGGCTTGCGCCAAGCCAGCCGCGGTGGCCAGCGCGCCCCAGAGCAGAAATCCCGTAACTCCGCGCAACACGGGAGACATATGATCCTGTTCTGGTCATTCTACCCTTCCCGGAGGCGCGCCGAAACAGCCCGGCCATAGCCCCCCTTCTGTCTAGGGGGTGCGCTACAGCAGCTCTTCACGGAATCCGGACGGCGCCGTTTCGCGCCGTCATCATCTGCCCTTCCGTGTCTCGCACCACCAGGCGGATAGAATAAGTGCCCGGCATCAGATCGAAATTACTCTTCACCGAAATGCCCGAAGCAGGAAGCGTCGCCAGCGTTTGGTCGCGCAACTTCATGTCCACCGTCTTTTCAGTGCCGCTGACATAGTTTCCGTTGCTGTCGAAAAGTCCGGCCACAATGGTCAACCTATTGAGATTTCGCCCCTCGGCCTTGCGAAAGCGCAGCGCCCGCAGATCCACGCGCGCAATCACCGAGAGCTTGGCGTTCACATCGCTCGACTTGAAAAACTGCATGTTCAGATCGACCGGGATGTCGCGCTGCTCGTCGCGCGAAAACAGGGCTTCCCGAACCTCTTCCTTGGCGTCCTCGGTCGGGTCGGCGGCATGCAGTGGGGCATAATAGGCCCGGCGCGCCTGCAGCGTCAGACCGGGGGGATTCTTCACCACCACTTTCAGCGCGTGAAGGCTGCCATCGAACTTCAGGTTCTGCGGCGCGAATCCCAGCACGTAGAGGAACTCCGGCTGTTTGGTCAGCTTTTGGAAACCCTCGCCCAGCGCGTTGCTGTTATAGAAGAACGCTCCTCCCGTGGCAGACGCCAACTCGCCCATTATGTCCTGATTGGCCAGGGCGGACGACTGCTGGTATTGCGATTTGAGCCCTAAATCTGTCCCCGGGTTGGCGACCGATGTGCTGGCATCCCCCCCCGGAATGATCGTGTACAAGCCGCGGGCATCGAGAGCGTTGATCGTGACATTGGCCTTAATGGCGCGATCGATCAGGTCTCCTTCTGTGAGTCGATAGTCGTCCGTCACGATGAACCCCGGGGAAACCAGCACGATGCTGCGGCTCCCTGGAGAAGAGCTCAAGCGGCGGACCACGTCCTGTAGCACAAACAACGAGAGTTGCGTTTCGTGGTCGCCGGTGGACACCACACGGCTGGCGACGGTGCGCGACACCTGCTGGGCTTCGGCCACCGCCTGCGCCACCGGTTGCCCCTGCGGCGGCGGATTGCAGCTCAGGTATTCGGAGGCCGCCTCGGTCAGCGCCTGGGCGTCGTTCTTGTTGAAGATCAGGTCGGCCTGATAATAGTCGATGTCGGGACACTCGATGGCGCCGGACCGGATCGCGCTCGTCCATGGCTGAATTTTGTTCAGGGCTGCGTTGATTTGATCGCGATCGCTCGTGAAATCCTGCCTGGTTCGCCCGGACGTTGTGAACAGAGCCACGCGCGTGGCGGGCGTGAGGAATTCGTCCAGGTGGCGCTCGGCGGCCGCGCGCACCTGCGCCAAATCGCCAATGCTCAAATGAATGTCGTCAATCAAATACGCGATGAAGCGATCGGGCAAGGGCGGCAGCGGCGTCGCCGGCTCCCCAGCGGCCTGCTCCGGCGCGTCTTGAGCGGTGGCTGTCGCGGAAGCCATAACCGGGCTGGCTGGGGTCTCGACCGAGAACCGCGTAATGACTTGGGGCTTGCCTTTGTCGAAAAGCTGGAAATCCTCCTTGCGGAGCGTGCCGATGGCCAGACCCTTCCGGTCGCGCACCACCACCGGGACCAGCACCAGGTTCACGCCCGTTCGAAAGGTGGCCGGCTCATCGTGCGTGCTGACCTCGGCGGCGTTGCCGGCGGAATCCTGCGTCTGGGCTGCGGAGGGAAACGCGGCCAGCGCTCCCAGGAGCACGAATTCAGAAAGTCCACGGCTTCGTGAGGGCATATCGGGCTGTTCTGGCTATTCTACTCTTCCCAGAGACGCACTGGACAGCCTTACTCCAACCCCACTTATCTCTGGGGGTTCCCCCATTACCGAGGTCCTCGTACCACTGGTGTGGCTGGGCGCGGCGAATGTACCGGAACTAGACCTGTCGGCTCAGTACGTTTTCTCGTCCCCCAGGCGCATTCTTCCGTTGCGAAACCCCCCATAGGCCGTTAACATTTGGGAATAGCGTGCATAGGGTCACGTCTCTCGTTCCACGCTTTGGTCGCGACGGAGCGGCCGCATCGAAGAAGATTGGAGTCCGATTATGAAGCTGAATCGTTTGTTGCTTCTCACGGCGTTGTCACTTCTCGCAGCCGGACTGTCACGCGCGGACCTGGTGGACGTCGTGGTTGATCTGAACGATAACCCGCCCACGGACGGCGGGTCATGGGGGTCCGGCCAGCAGTTTAACGTTACGACGAACCCCGATTCGACCACCGATGGGTACTATCAGAACGGTATCTGTACAAGCCAAGACGGATACGATGTTTCCATTTCTGGCTACGACAGCGAATATGACGGTGACTGCGGGCTCTCGGACGCGTCCATCCGTGTCAATACTGGCACCGACGCCCCAGGATTCCCCACCATGTTTTCCAGCGACGGAAATGGGGGCGGCGTTTTCGGCCCTTACGACGCCGACGGCGTCAACAGCATCTTGTTCACGACAACTTACTCAAAGAGCGACCCAATCTTCGATGGTGGAGATTTCCAATGCAGCAGCAATTATTACTCTTTCTGCGGCTTCGAGATCAGCGACCCTCCGGCGGGGGAAACGATTTCCGTCCTCTTCGCCGAACCGATCCCGACCGCGGTTCCCGAACCCACTTACAGTGCGGTGTTTCTGACGGCTTCGGGATTGCTGATCTGGGTACGTAAAGCGCGCCGTTCAAAGCGGGTTTGATGTGTTCCGTTCCCCCGCGGTGCGGCTCAACGGCAACTGAGCCGCAACCGTCCGGGAGCGCCTTCCTGCCTGTTTCGTTAATCGGGATAGGGGGAAGCCTCACGGCTCCTCCCCTCCCACACCACCGTACATGCGGGTCCGCATACGGCGGTTCCGTGACTTGAGCCGGTGAGGGCCGGAGGTTCGTTTCGCCTTTCCGCGA
>Ga0182024_10001627_pt1 | contig 57495 bp, 43 predicted proteins | sample P32metaG_FD_120480 | JGI IMG/M metagenome (GOLD analysis project Ga0182024, IMG submission 120480) | Permafrost microbial communities from Stordalen Mire, Sweden - P3-2 metaG (Illumina Assembly) | ecosystem: Environmental > Terrestrial > Soil > Wetlands > Permafrost | place: Sweden: Stordalen...
GCTTCCGGAGGCGGAGGCGGCGGCGGCGGAGGCGGCGGCGGGGGTGGCGGCGGCGGGGGTGGCGGCGGCGGAGGCGGAGGAGGGGGAGGGGGAGGCGTACGCCCGGCGAAGGCGTAGCGTATGCCCACCGTGAGCGACTGGTCCCCGTAGCGGCCCTCGATATTGCCGATGGGCGGCGTCACGCCGGCGGTGGCGAATTTCTGCTGCCCGCCGCTGAGGTAGCGATAGGTCAGATCCATATTGGTGCGGTCGTTGAGCCTCCAGGCCACGCCGCCGATCCCCTGGATGGCGAACCCGGTGTATCTGCCGTGGATGTTCATATTGTCGCCCGTCAGGTCCCCGTCGGCGACGGCCGGGCCGTTGATGGTCGTGTAGATCTTGTCGACGCCCAGCCCGCAGCCGATGAACGGATCGAACGGCGAGTTCGGCAGGATGTCGAACAGGCCGTTGGCCATCACCGAGTACATGTTCATCACGCCCTGGGGAGAGCCGATGAAGACGCCCCCGCTGCCGCCGACCAGTTCGTCAGCGCTGCTCACCGTGCCGGGCCGCGCGCCAGCTTCCAGTTCGAGCCGGAGGTGAGGCGAGAGGCGATAGCCTAACCGGACGAAGCCGGCGAAATTATAGTTCTCCCGCAGATTGACCCCGTCGGGGTTCTCGACCACGGACACGCCATTGAAGGAGCGCGGCTTGTGCGCTCCCAAATCGATGGCGCCGTACCAGCCGGTGTCCTGCGCAAACGCTGTGGTGGCGAAGACGGCGGCCAGAGCGGCCCCAGCCAGCAGTCTCAATTTCGTCGTCGCTTCCTTTGCCAAGTGTCGGCTGGCGAGAACCTACGCCAAAAAAAATTCGCAGCCGATAATAGCCTTACTGCCCAGGCGGCGTCCCCAGTCCCGCACCCCAGCCGAATTTAAACTTAACCTGTGTGGCAGTCGCATAACACCATGCTCAGTCGCGCTGGGCATCACCCTTGCGGGGGAAAGCCACCCCATCGTGCGCTCGTCGCCCGCTATCACGACCCGATTGCGGCAATGTGTGGGCCCTTCAACTGCCGCCAAGCACGCGCAGTCTATAGTGCGGCCCGCTAAGCCAAATAGCCGAGGCTTTCCAGTCTGAGCAAAACTTGCTGCGCGGCTTGGTCGATTGAGATCGACGAGGTGTCGATGCGCATTTCGGGATTTTCCGGATCCTCGTACGGGTCCGAGACGCCGGTGAACTCCTTGAGAACCCCAGCGCGCGCCTTTGCGTAGAGGCCCTTGCGGTCCCGCGCCTCGCACACCTCTATGGGCGTCGAGACATGTATTTCGATGAACCCGCCCAGGGGTTCGATCATCTCGCGAACTTCCCGCCGGCTCATGGTGTAGGGCGCGATCGGCGCGCAGATGGCAATGCCGCCGTTCTTGGTGATTTCGCTGGCGACGTATCCGATACGCTCGATGTTGAGGTTGCGATGCTCTTTGGAGAAGCCGAGTTCGCTGGACAGGTGTTTGCGCACGATATCGCCATCCAACAGCGTCACCCGCCGGCCGCCCGATTCCATGAGCTTGGTCATTACGGCTCTGGCGATGGTGGATTTGCCCGAGCCCGAAAGCCCGGTGAAGAACAGCGTGAAGCCCTGCCTGCTGAGCGGAGGATGGCGCTCCCGCAACACCTCGATGACTTCGGGAAACGAGAACCACGCAGGAATCTCGAGATCCAGGCGCAAGCGCCGCCGGAGTTCCGTTCCAGATATGCTCAGCTGTGTTTCCTGGGGTTCGACCTCGTCGGTCGGGGCGTATTGCGCCCGTTCCTGGACGTAAACCATCATCTTGAAGGGAACGAGCGCGATGTCGAGTTCCGCCTCGTGTTGAACAAACAGATCCTGCGCGTCATAGGGGCCATAAAAGTCATTGCCCCGCGCATCCTTGCCGGGCCCGGCGTGATCGCGCCCAATGATAAAATGCGTACAGCCGAAGTTCTTGCGGATGATTCCATGCCACACAGCCTCGCGCGGGCCGGCCATTCGCATCGCCAATGGCAGCAGGCTGAGAGCCGTCGTCTGTTCGGGATAGTGGTGCAGGAGCCTTTCATAGCACCGCACCCGGGTGAAATAGTCGATGTCGCCCGGTTTGGTCATGCCGACCACGGGATGCAGGAGAAGATTGGCCTCCGCCTCGCGCGCCGCCCGGAAGGTGAGTTCCTGGTGAGCCCGATGCAGCGGGTTGCGTGTTTGGAAAGCGACGGCCTTTCGCCAGCTCCATTTGGCGAACAGGTCGCGCAGCTCCCTGGGCGTGTGACGCGCATGCGTGAAATCGAAATGCACCGGAGCTTGGACACCGCGTAGCTTTCCGCCCAGATAGACGGGCCCCGAATGATGCAGGAGCCGGTCGGCCTCCGGATGAAGGTCATCTGTCGTGCCGAGCACGGCGCCGGCTTCGTCCCGCAAGTTCGGCGTCCATTTGTCGGTTACCGCCATGGTCGCGATCAGGACGCCTTCCTGATCGCGCAACGCTATGGTGTCGCCTTCTCCCACAGTGTCGGCGAAGTCCTGCGTCACGTCGAGCGTAACCGGAATCGGCCACAGCGTCCCGTCGGCCAAACGCATGCCGGAGACTACACTTTCGTAGTCGGCGCGGCCGAGAAATCCTTCCAGTGGGGAAAACCCACCATTTAGGAGAAGCTCGATATCGCACAGCTGGCGCGGCGTCAGGTCCCAGGATTTCAGTTCCCTGGAGCGCGTCCTTTCCTCCGCTGCTTCCTCAGCGCCAAGATAGAGGTTCCTGAGATCCCCGCCGTGCGCCTGCTTCAAAGCTCCCATGCCATCTCTCCTGGTTATTCCGTTTGTCGCCGGCTAGGTGAACGGCCACGTAAGCACATAATGGCTGGAGTTTCAGGTCATTTTTTGAGTGACCGCGTCGAGCCGAAAGCTGCCTGCCCGCTCCGCGGATCAAATGCTGAATAACGACACTTTTGCGTCGACCGTTGCGTTGTTGTCAGCCCGACTTCATGGGGCGCTAACCGGCGTTCGGCTGGGCGACCGTCATGGCCAAGCCGACCAAGCCGTGTCGTTACTTCGACTCGTCGCCTGATGCGCGCCCTCCGCCAGCGAACGGCGGCGGCGGACGGTGATCTTCCCCAGCGTGGGCCGCCCGTCCGCCCGGTCGCTTGCGCGCCAACGGCCGCGCCCCTATAGATTCTTGGCAATTTTTAATTCGGCCGCCTTGATCTGGGACGATCGGCAGGAAGGACCAGCGATTTCCGAGCCGCCCTATCCGGAGGCCGTCGCCGTGGCGGAAATCGCCAGAGAGGTGGGCGGGCTGCTCGAGCGGAACGAGCGGTACGCGGCGCTGCGTTACGCCATGGCGGCGAGCGATCAGCTGCTGCGGACGCCGAGCGACGCGTTGCGTATTGATCTGCGCGAGAGGGTTTTCAAACAGATTTCGGCCAGAGGGGTCTATTATCAGGCCGACGACTTTGAATCCGTGGACTATGGCCAGTATGAATTGGCGGCGGACCTGCCCATGTTCCGCGGCCCGTCCATTGAAGAGGCGGTTCTCGAAAGCGGCGACTATTTCTGCGTCATGGGCGCGGCCCAGACTTTTGGGCGCCTCGTGCGCCGTCCTTGGCCGGTGTTGCTGGGCGAGACGCTCGGCCTTCCAGCGCTCAATCTGAGTAGCGGCGGCGCTGGACCGGAGTTTTTTTTGAATCCGAAACTGATCCAATTGGCCTGCGGCGCGCGGTTCGTGGTGCTGCAGGTCATGTCCGGCCGCAGCGTTGGCTGTGAAGACTACCCAGGCGGCGCGCGGATCACCAACGAAGGGAAGCGCACAAATGTAAATAGAATGCAGGTCCTAAAGGGCCTGTGGGAGAAAGATCCGGCGATCGCCCTTAAGTATGTGCGGCGTTGGAACGAAAGTTACCTGGCGCTCTATCGCGAATTGCGCGCCTTGATCGATCGGCCTATACTGCTGCTGTGGATTTCCAATCGCAGCCCCGATGCCTGGAAGCCGGAAAGACTTCTGAACAAGCCACAAATGGGCAGTTTCCCGCAATTGGTGGGACGAAAACTCTACGAGAGCGTGGCGGCGTTGTTCGATGCGCGATTCGAACATTTAACGGGTCCCAGTAACGAACAGCCGCTGAGTCGGATCACAGGCGAGCCCTGTCCCTTTCTCGGCTTCCGCGGCAAAGATTTTCAAACTGAAATCACATACTATCCGTCGAGCGCGGATAACGCCCTGCTCGCCGAGTCGCTGGCGCCTTTGGCTCGGGATATGCTGCGAACATCGGGGCGCGTTAGGGGCCGGATCAGGGCTCATCGCCCATAGCCGAGGTTGCGGCGACGCTCGCTCGCTACGGCGCCATGGGGAAGGCGCCCATGACGAGCGGCCCCGGCCACCACCGAGCTACACCGCGTCCGAGGACGCGACCAACCGTCATCAACCTTGAGGTCGTGTGCGCCAGTGGAAACCACGATTTTCAGGCGCGGCGGCCACGGGCGGGGTTCTGCATGCCGGCGGCGTGACTAAGCCTGGGGAGCTTCCGCATCCGGCGCGGCCGCCGCGACCGCCTTCGGGCGGGGAACGGTATACCGGATCGTCAGAGCAGGCCCGACCATTTTCGGCGCTTCGAAGACCACTTCGGCTTCGCCCTTCCTAAACTCGTTGCGCATAACCGCGCAACAATCGGCTATAGCGCTCTTCTCAGCGCCCTTCGGCAGGTTTCCGCTCAAGGTTCGGTAAAGCTCTCCCGCGTTGACTTCGATGTACCCGCGGTCCTGGGTCTTGGCGCGCCAGAACTGCGCATTCATTTCCGATCTTAGTTCTTCTCTGGTCATGTGCCCTCGTTTACCCGACGCGCAGACCGACTAGCCCAATACCGCGCGGGCCGAAAGGGCCCAATTCGGACTGTCTCCAAAATTTCATACCGTGCCCTCATGAATCCTAGCTCTCTGGGCAATCTCCTCACCGGCAACCCGCTTTCAGGACATGGAAAATGCCCGAGATCACCCGCCGGTCGTCGACCCGCCGAGCCCCGGCTGGTTCTTGGGCGGATGTGGCTCTCTCGCCGCCCATTGCGCAGCCGTCAGTCAAAACAACGCGTTCACGATCACCGCCGAGCTCGGCACATCGCCATTTTGCGTTCGGATATCGCCTTATAGCATCTTGGGCGCTTTAACCGGGAGGGCTACAGAGATATGAACGCATCGGCAAGCCGCGCGGTGCTGGTCAGGTTCGGCGGAGCGGCGCCGCGACCTGGTCGGGAGTCGGAGCGGCAGGCCTGTGGCGAAATCTCGACAAGCCGCAGGAGATGGTGTATGTTGATTGTGAGGGGAAAATGACGCGGATTGACGGATCGGGAAGCAAATTCCTTATCGTCTGCACGGCGCGGACGGGATCGAATCTGCTTGTCAGGTCCTTGGCGCGCCCTCCTCGCGTGCGTTGTTTCGGCGAGGTGGCGAAGGCCAATTTCGCGACCGAACCGAACGCATTCGCGCCGTTTGAGCGACTGACCGGGAGGGACGCTCAGGATCTCTCCAAATTGCAACGCGAGGATATCAGCAGGTTCGTATTCGACGTGCTCTACGCGCTGCCAGGCGACGCCGTTGGCTTCAAACTGTTTTACGAACACTGCCGGGAGCCAGGTCGCGCGCGCCTTTGGGATGAATTGGCCTCGCGCAAGGCGTTGAGGGTCATTCACCTGACGCGCAAGGCGACATTCGATCTCTATCTGTCCCTGCTTTACGCGCAGCGTACAGACAAATGGCTGACTCGACCCGATGACGCGGGCCCATTGGCGAACGATTCCGAAGATATCGAGGTCGATGTGGAGCACTGTCGTGCATTCCTTCAGAGGCATCTCGACTGGCGGCGCGAAACCCAGAGGCGGTTCGGCGCGCATCCCTACGTGGAAGTGGACTACGCCGACCTGGAAACGAATTTGACCGGGGCGCTGTCGAAGGTTCGACAGTTCATCGGGGCGCCAAATCCCGAAGACAACCCAGTGCCTCTGCGGAAACAGGCCGCCCGTCGGGCCGACGAGAAGGTGCGAAACTACCAGTCCGTAAAGGCGGCTTTCCGGGGGACTAGCCTCGCCACCTTGTTCACGCCGGGTTAGCCAGAGTTGGCCTGGCGTTGTGGTTGCGTGGCCCCCTACTCGCCCGACCCCGGTTAGTTTGGAGGAGATCCACGGGGATCAGGTCGAGGCTTTTTGGGATTGTCTTTCTTGAAGCGCCGCAAGGCGAACCCGACCTTCAATTATCCGAGCCTTCGCCTCATACTCGCGCGCCTCGAGCTCGAGGCGTTCTATCCGTTCCGCTCGTTTGGGGCGGTCGATTTCGGACAACTCCGCGACCCTTGCATCCGCTCTGGTCTTGCCCACGACATTCAATTCCGTCTCGCCCTTTGAGCTTCGAACTCTAGGGTTCGCTCCCAAGCGAAGAAAGCGTTCTTCCCACTTGGTATTGAGGCTCGTCGCTTGCACCTCGAGCGGGACAGAGGAGCGTTTGTTTTCGAGAGGCGGACCGTGGAGATCCAAATAATCAGCTACCTGCGCACCGACAGCGGCGGGGTCCTCTGCCAGTGCTTCATAGGTGATTCGTAGAGGTTGTATAGAATATAGATCAAAAAAATCATTCCATTCTTGAAGTTCCTGTTCAGATGACCGTAAAGCTCTCGAAATCTTGCCGGCGTCAAAATTGTCTTCGCTAACCGTTTTGGACGGCAGGTTCCTCGATTGCCATGCCAACGTCTCAGCGGCAATCACCTTTGAAATTGCCTGTTTAAGCAAATCAACACGTGTCAGATGAACGAACTTCCAATCCCCTAAATGCTCGGGAAATTCGCCACAAAGAATCAGCGGAACCAACAACGGCGGCCATCCTTTTGTACCGAAGACGCCGTCGGGCGCGTTTCGTTTCAAATATTGCTCGCAATAGGCTCCCAACGAGATATCCCCACGTTCATGGCAGGCCTTGACGACGTGGACAGGCAACAGGGATTCGGCCACCACCGCGCCATGGGCCAAAAGCAGCTCACATAGCAGTGTGCTGCCAGTCCGCGGAGACGCGGCTATGACGAATCGTTGAGCCAGCGATCGAAACGGGTTGCGCTCGAAGGTGACGTCGATCCGAGACCTAAAAACCTCGGTGTCCTTGGCAAGCTTCTGTTCGTAGCGCTGCTTCATCTCATCCATAACCTGCGTATACGGTCTCATTCATGATCCTTCAAGCGTGGCGGCCCGTTGCGTGGGTGTCGAGCGCGTGCGCCGTGACGTCGTCCGCAAGGAGCGCGGCTAGGACCGTCATCGCCGCAGATAAAGACATATTTTCAAACACTTGATGTGCACCGCGGCGCGCGGTGAGTCGTCGAGTCTGGGCCACGGGAGGCCTCGTTATACCCGAAGCGGACTTCCGCGAGTTCTACGATCAGGCCCGCCGTCTGGTGCTCGAACAAAAACGCGTTCTCTAACCGACAGGCCGCGCATGGCAGGCCGCGCGGGCGCGCACCGAAACGTCACCCCCACGGCCGGCGCCGGCAAAGAAGGACCGCGCGCTAATGGCCATTGAACCGCGCCGGTCCGCGCCCCTATAATAGGTCGCCAAATTGAAACGGTGGTCGTCAGTCGTACTCTATATGCTAGGTTTGGGTGGGAGAGTCGGAGACCTGAAATATGCCACACCCCCACTCAGCCGCGGTCGCCGAAATCGCCCGCGAGGTGAGAAAAATTTACAAAGATAACGGTCGCCGGGCCGCAATGCGCCACGCAATGGAGGCGAGCGGTGAGTTGTTGCGAACGCCAACGAACGCCATGCGCTTTGACATTAGCAAGAACGTTTTCAAGCTCTTTACGGGCTATCAGCCCAGCGACTTTGAATGCGTCGACTATGATCAGTATGACTTGGTCGAGGGTCTCCCCCTTTTTCGCGGGCCGCCCGTGCCGGAAGACGCGTTGGAGCGGGGTGACTATTTCTGCGTCTTCGGAGCGGCTCAGACCTTCGGCCGCCTCGCGCGCGATCCTTGGCCGCGGCTGCTCAGTGAAGCGATCGATCTGCCGGTTCTCAACATCAGCCGCGGAGCTGCCGGACCAGAATTCTTCCTGGATCCCCGGTTAATCGAATACGCGCGCAAGGCTCGGTTCCTGGTCGTGCAGGTCATGTCGGGCCGTAGCGTAGGCTGCGAGGACTACCCCGGAGGTCGATTTATCAAACGAGACGGCCAAGCCACCAAGGTGGAGAGATGGGATGTCCTCAAGGAAATGTGGGGCCGGGATCCAGCGATCGCTCTCAGTTACGTCCAGAAGTGGAATAGGAACTATTTGGCGCTGTATGCGAAATTGCAGGAATTAATCAATCGGCCTACAATGCTATTGTGGATTTCTGAACGCGACCCAGAGGGTTGGAACCCGAACACATTGTTGAAGTACTTGAGTCGGGGCAGTTTTCCGCAATTAGTCGGACAGAGCCTCTACAAAGATGTGTCGGATGTATTCGATGAACATTTGGAAATCGTAACGGGCAAGTTTAGCGAGAAGCTTTCTAGCCGAATAACCGGTGATCCCTGTCCCTACGTCAGCCCCGGGAAGCCGTTGATCTGGGATCAAGAGTACTACCCTACGAACGAACAACACGCGCGGATCGCCGAGGCTTTGACGCCCTGGGCCCGCGGTGTGCGCGACCGCTCGCCGGCGGCCACCCTCTCGGCGGGGCGCGGCCTGCTCTCTTCGACACGAGCTGGCGGGGGCATCTAGCGCCCGAGCCTTACGCCTTGGTCGCCCTTGCCCGAACTCCCGACGCGAACGTCCGTGATGAACGCCGTGATTTGCGTCGATCCGCGCCATTTGTAGATTTACCTTCCGGCTTCGCCAGCTTGGCCGATCGCCATGGGCCAGGCGGCGTTGCCGCCGCCCGCCACTGAACCAGATGAACGTCCGGCTTAGCTATCCCTCCGGTGAAGGCCGCGGGGGGATCAGGCTTGGCGTCGTGCGGCTGAAGACGTTCCTCGATCGCCCCATAGAAGGCGACTGGGCCTGCCTCTGGACCGACGCCACCAAAATCAATGCGCGCCAGAACGGCCGCATCGTCTCCGTGGCCCCGATCGCCGCCGTCGGCGCCAACACCGAAGGCCGGCGGGAAATCCTGGCCATGGAGATTGGCCGCTTGGAAACCGAGTGGGGCCGAAGGCGGACCAATCGTCGGCTGCCCAGAATATACCACCATCCCTGCTTGCCACCGGCGGCGAGACTTGGTAACGCTTGCAAAGGAAGATCCTTCCGTCGCAACACCCAGGAGGGGCGTCATACCCGAATCTCCGGACACATCAGTTCGCAATCCTGATTCTGCGAAGGTGAAAGCGCGTATCGAGAAACTTGAGCTCGAGGCCCACGAAATAGAAGCGAGAATCCGATTGATCGAAGCGCGTATGCGTCTCGAGCAACTACAAAGTGCGTCGGGATCGAAAACCAAAGGTAACCCGCCAACGCGTACGCCCAATTCCGTTTGACATTTCGCTTCGAAAGACCTGGTTAAGGAATTGGCAAGAAGACGTGTTTGGATATCTCCCAGCACGCGTAGCCACTGGCCTATCTGTAAGCTTTCCAACATGAGCACCAAAACACTATCGCGGCACAGATCAGCAATCGTTGATTGAAATGAAACGGGACACGCCCCCAGGAAGTACCCCGCACCACTTCTTTGGTACGGCGTCGCGGTACGCGGAAAGCTAACGCTCAGATGACCATCCCGAGCCACCGCGCCCTCCGCGCAATGTTGTGCGCCCCGGATTAGGGTCGTATTTTCCACAAATGGCTAATCTAAGAGCAAGATTGCGGAATCGACTGGTAGGTGACCTCAAGGCGTTGAGGGCTGAGGTCGATGTAACTTTCGATGCAAATCCGTTCCGCTCTTTGACGAAACGCTTCGTGATCGCGGCTGGAGCCCGCACCGGAAGTAATTTATTGTGCGAGCGACTCCTTCGCCACGGCGCCGTTGTTGGCGAGTCACTGTTAACTCACTCAATATTTTCAGGGTGCAAGTACCATGGAGTGGGTCTGCAGGGCTACTGTGAAAATTACATAGAAAACAAGACCCCCGGTGGCGTGTTCGGGACAAAGGGCTCCGCGCCGTTGCTAGCGCCGCTTTTTCTCGCACACGAACTTCCGGAATTTCTTGGCGATTGGAAGTTCGTCTATCTGTACCGTGTGGATGTGCTGAAGCAGGCGATTTCCGCTGTCATCGCGAAAGAAACGTTATCATGGCGATCTTCACGAACACCAGCGAGGGTTCTGACGGACGAGGATTTCGACGGTAAAAAGATATTGACAAATATAAAGATATCTTTGACGAGTAACAATAGGTGGACGGATATTTTTGAATTACTTAAACTGGAACCTTATTGTGTAACCTACGAGGACCTGGCCTCCGATCCGGACGCCACCACCGCCGGCGTAGCCGATTATTTGGGTCTTCCTGGTTTACTCGTCACCGAGCCGCAGCTCGCCACGCCGCCACTCAAAGTTCAAGCGACGAGCATCAATACAACCTGGGAGGAGCGATACCGCGCGCTTGGCCTCCCATTACCTGACGAAATAAAAGAAAGGGATCTTTAACGTCTGACCAATTCACGGCTTGTCGCGATATTCTTTCTTCGTCCACGGATGTCGGCACCATCTCCGGTAGTCTCGCGTCATATCTAAGATGACCTTCCGCTCGTCCTGGGTGAAAACGTCTTTGTACGAATTTACGCGAGCCGCGCTTATATCTAATTGGTAAAGGTCCGACCAATAGGCTCGGTGATTCGCTTTCAGCCGCTCTTGCAGGTAGCTCGAGCGCATAACATCGTGCTTATCGCCAGTAAGCGAAAGAGTTAGATGAAGATTGGCGCTCAGGCGAGAAATCTCAGTATCTGGCCGCTCTACCAGCCCTTCGTACCTGACGAACGTGATAGGTGACACATCTGACGCGCTCGTCGACATCAGGGGGGCATAATAGGACAAGAAACGGCGCGTAAGCCCCGGAACATCCCCTGCCAACATAGCCATTCCTGGTGCAGAATCGGAAGCTTTCGCTCTTCTAGCCACTTGGTCCATCGATGCAATTGTGTCCATCGGATTTCGTAGCATTACAACGAAATGCGCCTTTGGCAATATTCGACGCATTATTGGCAATTGCGGGGTAAAGCCAGGCGCCTTGAACACGCCCAGCGAACAATCTGGGTATTTCCGCCGGATGGCCCGCACTAGGTTTGCTACGGCTACGGCGGCAATGGAATCCAACTCGCCGGGATTCAATAGGTAATCGGCATAAAAGAAATCGAAATTGTCGCCCGCAGCATCCACGGAGTCAACAATCATATTGATAAGCGGCAACTCACCGACAATGGGAATTGCGGTTGGGTCGCTACAGAGAATCCTCTGTAGCAGAGTTGTCCCTGTTCTTTCCGCCCCGCAGACGAGGACGATCCGGAAATTCTCGTCGCTACCGGGTATTAGACTATTGAGGTCAGCCATAATGCGTTAGGGCGCGCTTCCATGAGATCAATTCGCGAATTGGATTATTTGGGGAATCAAAGCAGGCTGGCTGAGTGGCCATCGCCGTCAGCGTGCTATACACGGCTCCCATCTCGACCGTGCCGTTGACCGGGGGCCGGGCCTCCTCCAATGCAATCCGTTTGATCGGCAACCTCAGCTCGAAGATTCCTCGCGAACTTAGGTCGGGCGGATGCACGTCCCGGGTCCTTTCGCGCTGCTTTCTTGCTCCGCCTAGTCCGGCCTTTGGCAATCACCGGGGCCTCGATGAACATCCATGCCGCGGGGCGAGCATTGCTGGATTCACGGGCCATCGCAGCCCACAAGCAGGACGGAATGGCAAGAGGATAGTCCCATACCTCTCCGCCTCGAACTTCCGCTTGAGAGGGGTTAGCAATTATCCTCGCTGACTTCAATGTCACCCCGTTCGTTGGTCGCCACGGCAGTTGTAGGCCGAGGTAGATCCCTCGGTGCTTCTCCGCCTGGCCGGCCTAGAATGCGTCCCCCCGACGTATTTAAGGCCGAGAGGTTTCACAACGGCTGGGATTGGGGGCGCGTCGCTTGCCTCACACCGCCGCCAGGGCCTCACCATCGCCCCAATTTGCTCACGCCAGCCCGCCAACCGGCGCTGTAGAATCGAGGACGTGCGAGTCGATCGTCATCGTCATCGGCAATCCTCATTGTAAATAGGCGTTCCAGAAAGGGCATCGGCCTCACCGCCGCGAACGCGTTTTCCACGGCGGCAGCTCGCCCTACCCCGTCCAACGATCGGGCACGGGCCCGACATCTCCAAAAGTTTCCGAGCGGGCATTGATTTTCGGGAGGTGGCTGGATATTACCGGGCCTCAACTTTGAGGAGCCCCCAGTGCCAAAATCAAACGAAACAAACGTGGACGCGTCCCAGAAAGGGGGCCCGAAACGAACGGGCGCCCAGTCCAAAAGACACGAACTCATGGAGGTCAGGATTCGGTGGAAGATCGCCAATGAGACGGCAAACAAGGCCAATCAAGATCGCAAGGCGTTCAAGGCGCGCATGGATGCGCTCTCCGCGGAACTCAAGGCTGCGCCGGCTGACGCCGCGGCCTAGGACTAATCCTGGCGCAATGTGCCGATCGGCCTGACGTCGCAGTCGGCGCCGATTTGGCGCGCCTGATCGGGGGCGACACCTAATCAGCCCAGGCCAGCCGCTGACCACCGCGATGCAATCGATTGCTGTCGTCTTTAGTGGATTGCGGCGCCAATGGAGCGACTCTAACCCTCGTTTCCAGGGAGCGAGCGGCGATTGATGGCTGCCAGCAGATCGACGATCGATTCGGAAGACGTTGCGCTCGCCTCGTCTGCGGGTGAGGGCTGAGAAAAAGCTCTGGACGGCGTTGAGCCAGGAAGCGGTGGTGGGCGTGGAGTGGAACACCCGTCGCCGGTGGGCCCCAATCAGGCGCGCACCTTGGGTGTGCTTGTCGGTCGTGTCACGCGGCAAGCCATCGACGCTTCGCGCATGGACCGCTCCCGCCCGCGCCAAACCGCCGGCCTCGACAGCTCCGAGCGGCGCTTGATCTCGTTCGCGCCGCAACCACGCTCCGTCGCGATCAGCGCCCGGGCGCGGGCCACGCTACCGTGGCTGTTACGGTCCCCCACGATCACCGCGAGCCGACTGCGATCATCGGGCGTGATCCTGATCTTTATTCCCGCTCTCAAACCGAGAGCATGAACCGCTTCGGCCCCTCGGGAAATTCCCGGTCAACGATTCTCCAAACGGTCTCTTAAGCGTCGTCATCCCGGCGTGGCGCGAATGTCGTGTCGGCCGCTCACCGCGGGAGAATTCAGCTTCAGAAACCGCTCCTCCCACCGGGCGTTGAGATCGTTGGATTGTACCTGCAGGGGCGCCGTCGCGAAGCGCCTGTCTTTGATGGGCGGCCCGTCAAGGCCCAGAAAGTCCGCCACAGCCGCGGAAACGTCCGGCGGGTCGGCGGCCAGTTCCTCATAGGTTATCCGTAGTGGCTGTATACCGAACAGCTCAAAAATGTTCTTCCACCGCTCGTTGTGGACCATACAGTCTTCCATCGTCCTGGAAATTTCTACCGCGTCGAAATCGTCATCGGTAAGCGACTTGGCTGGGGCCCTGGAGGATTTCCACGATTGTGTCTGGACCGCGATTACGCCTGAAATGGCTTGCTTGAGGACATCGGTTCGCGAAAGGTGTACGAATTTCCAGTCCTTCACGTGCGTGGGAAACTCCCCGGCGAGAACGAGCGGCGCCCAAAGAGCGCTGTTCCCCTTAGAGCCAAAGACACCCCTGGGGGTGTCCTTCTCGAGATAGAATTCACAATAGGCCTCCAGGCTCGCGAGGCCGCGACGGCGACAGGTTCCGAGGACATGGACAGGCAACAGAGATTCGGCCACGACCGCGCCATGGGGGAGGAGCCGCTCGCATAGGAGATGACTACCTGTGCGTGCGGAACAGGCGATAACGAACCGCTTGGTCAAGGATCGAAACGGGTTAGCCTTGAAAGCGACGTCTAAAGCGTTCTTCAGGGCCTCTATATCGTGCTCCAACCGCTGTTCGTAACTCTCTGCCCTATCGTTGGACAAAAGGGGTGAAGTGAACAATCTGTCCGTTTCCTCAGATCCGCCGCACGGTGTATGGCGACGCGATTACGGCGCTGCCGCTGGAGGCGCTCGGCCCCCGTCGCGCCGCCACTGTCTCAAGTCGGCCCGGCCGAGTCGGTCGTAGAAGGCCCGCAACTCCGCCGCGGGTATCAGGTCAGAGTCAGGCGCGGCGTCGCGCTCGACGAAGCCACGCTGGCCCAGATCGAGCGGCGCCGGCAGCTTGACCGTCAGCTTGGTGTTCAGCGCGTCGATCGCGGCGGCGTAAGCTTCCAGAGAAATTTGCGCCTGCTTTCGTGTCATGTATTGGCCCCGGTCGTCGTTCCAACCCAAAGCCGCCCCGACGCCGTAAGCGCGGCGGCAGACCTCTTCTCGCCTTGCGCGCGTGTGGCTCATCGCGTCGGCGAGCGGATGATCTTCAGGCAGGTTGTGTCGTCGCGTGTAGAGAGCTCGAGTCGCTTCGAGGACGCGCCACCCGGGCGAGGTATTGGCGACGGCGTCTCGGTGCAGACCACGCACTCGCTCGTCCGCTGGATCGAGCCCAGCGGTGTTCAGCAGGTCATCGATGAGGTCGCCGTTGAGCAGGTGGCGTCTGTCCAGGAGCCTGATCTGCAGACTCTCCCAACCGAAGGCGTCCGCCCATCGCTGCGCGGTGGCGAAATAGTCGACGCGTCGCAAACGCATCCGTTGTTTGAAGAAGTCATCAAAACTATAAGTTTGCCTGCCCAGCTTGACCATCTCTGCATAGCTGGACGGCATCAGATCGACCAGATCGCGAATGACCATGAAGATCAGGATCGGTTCGTCCGCCGCTCGCTTCAATTCCGCGAACCGAAGCGCCTCGGCCGTTTCGCACTCCTCTAGGTGCTCAGCGGACACCATGAGCACGCGGGCGTCAGCTTCCCGCCAATAGGCCTTGAGGTCCGACAACGTCCCAGCGCCGGGGTCGAATTCGTCCTCACCGAAGATCTCGTGTACGAGATTGAGATGGCGAATCAGCGCCCGCCTTCCGATCGACGGAAAGGTGCTTCCGATCGACGGATACTCGATGGACAGTTCGCGCAACGCTTCTGCGTTCTCGGTCAGGAACATCTGGATCGACGTCGATCCCGCCTTCCGCAACCCGATATGCACGATGATCATGCCCCAGCCCTATCCAGCGACCCGACATCGTGGGGCGTCCCGGAGGCGGCGAGCACGCAACGGCCGAACGCCCAGATCGATTTTAGATAATGTTCTTTGGGGTTTCCAGCAATAATTCGTGCGGCGGGGGAACCGCCGGGGCGATCGGATCAGGCAGCCAATCGGGCGACGGGGCCTGAAAAAGGGGTCCCCTGGGCGCAGCCCCAGTTCATCGCGTGGCGGGCGGGGCTGCCACGGCGTTCGCGAAACGTTGTCCAACCGCGATATCGTGAAGGCGGCCGGCCGCCGGGGCGTGTGGGTGGGCAACCGTCTCGAGCGCCGCCGTGGCGAGATCCGTTCTGGCTAGCCCCGCGCGAACATGGAGGCCAAGCTGGTGCCCTCGAAGGCGGCTTTTACCGCCTCGTAGTTCCGCACTTTCTCGTCGGCCCGGCGGCCGGCCTGCTTGCGCAACGGCGCTGGGTTTTCGTTGGGATTTGGCCCCCCGACGAACTCTCGAACCTTCGCGAGGGCGCCGCTCAGATCGCCCTCCAGGTCGCTATAGTCTACTTCTACGTAGGGGTGCGCGCTGAACAGCGTCGCGGTTTCGCGCCGCCAGTCGAGATGCCTCTGAAGGAAGGCGCGGCAATGTTCCACGTCGACCTCTATATCTTCTGAATCGTTCGGAAGCGCTTCGGCGTCGTCGAGGCGCGCCAACCATTTGTCAGTGCGCTGAGCGTAAAGCAGGGACAGATACAGATCGAAGGCGGCGTTTCGCGTCAGGTGAACGATCTTTAGCGACTTCCGCGAGGCTAGCCGATCCCAAAGCACGGCGCGGTCCGGTTCCCGGCAATGTTCGTAAAACAGTTTGAACCCAACGGCGTCGCCCGGCAGCGCGTAGACCACGTCGAATATGAACTTGCCGATATCCTCCCTTTGCAACTTGGCGAGGTCCATCTTGTCACGTCCAGTCAGCCGCACGAAGGGCGCGAAGGCGTTGGGTTCGGACGGGTAGGAAACCTTCGCCACCTCTCCAAAACAGCGCACGTGAGGGGGGCGCGTCAAGCACCTAGCCAACAGGTTCGATCCCGTTCGAGCCGTACAAATGATGACAAATTGGCTGGTTGATCGACCTATGCGCGCCATTTGCCTGTCCACGTCGAAACCTCTGTGTCCCAGAATCTGCCAAGGCTTGCGTCGCTGTGTTTCGGCGAACTGGCCTGGAAAGGTTGCGCAAGCCTCGCCGCGGCGTCGACCAGCACCTACGCTCTAGACAGTGTGATTCTATCGCCATGCGTCTCCCGGAGAAACCCCTCTATCCCACGATCGCAAGGCATGGGTCAGCAAGCGACGTCGCTGGGCTTTGTCGGCGCCTCGGCCGGCAATGCCTCGGCCGGCAATTTCTCGGTGCGGCCTTGCCCCGGCTCCGACAAATGTGAGGCGGCCCCGCGAACGAGGGGTAGGGATCGCTGAAGTCAAGGGGGCGACAGAGGCCTTCTGTGTGAGCGGCGCCAGCCTCGACCGGTGGCCCAAATGAAAGTGGGCTAGACTCCCAACGGAGCCGGCCTCTTCCTCGATAAGCCGATGCTGACCCCCCCAGCGGCGCCCAGAGCCTGCCGGCCGCCCTGTCTTGCCGAGCGCCAGCCACGCGGAAACTCCGCCATGTTACATGGGTTGAGCTCGGACAGGGCCGGCCAGGCCCTTGTCCCACCGGTTCATCACGTTATGATGGGCGCCACGAAATGCCGGGCCTCAATGGAAGTCACCCTTTGGCGGATGCGCTCGACGGCGGGAACCTGAGTTTTATCTTCACGACGATCGCGCGCGACAATTGTGCGCGCCGGTTGATCGACTCGGCGTTGGAATTCTATCCGAAACTGAAAATTTTGATCGCCGATCAGAACGAACCGACCGAAGAGATGGAAACCTTCTATCGTGCCCGGGGGGTCGAGGTGCATTGGGTGCCGTTTGACTTTGGCGTAAGCGCCGGCAGGGCGCTCCTGGCGCGCAATGTCAAGACGCCATTTTTGGTCTTTGGGGATGACGATTACGTATTCACAAGTCGGACGCGTTTCGCCCCGGTCGTTGAATACCTTAAAGCACGCCCCGACGTGGCCATCGTCACCGGCACATGGGTCGACAATTTTGAGGGTAAAGATGGTCGCATTTATCGGGAGCATCGTCGTTACGAAACACACATGTATAGAGACGTATTAAATAGAGGATTGGTCGCAATTCCAATAGACCACGTCAAACCGCGGGTTGACGTATTTGACGGAGAGATCTTTTACCAATGTGATCTCGGCTTGAACTGGGCTATGACCCGAACATCGTTTTTTGATGACGAGCGTTTTCTCTGGGATAGCCAATTCAAGACCAATGGCGAACATGAGAATTTCTTTCTCCAAATCAAGGAATTCGGCGGCGGGCGGGTCATGTTCTACCCTTTCATGGAGTGTGACCACCGTCCCGAGGCGCCCAGCTCATATCTTCGCTTACGCAACCGTGAGGACGGCTGGGTTGCCTTTGGTCAGAAATGGGCGGTGGATTGGTTCCTTTTGGTAGGCAAGACCTTTCATGAATATAGGGACTATTCAGGCTCCGGCATAACATACGCTTCCGCTGGGCAGGGCGCCGCCTCGTATTTACCTAAAAGAAATGATGACTATTTGCGTATTTGGGCGAACGGATCCGCGCTCGCATCGGTGAGCGACAGCGTCGCGCTCAGGGAGGCCAATCAGCGCGAACGGCTAGCTTGGAAAAAAGCTGACAAGAGAATTGAAGCCCTGCGTGAGCGGTTAGAGAAGGCTAATGCCCAAAACGAACGGGTAGCCAGGGTTAACGCCGATCTGCGCGTCCGACAGACGGATAACTCCGGTGCTCAATCGTCGACGGAGACGACGCCCGAAATAGGCAAACTTCAATCTCATATAAGAACGCTCGAGGAGGAGAATCGGCGACTGACGAAGTTTGTCACTCAAACGAAACCTGGATTGAATTCGTCGTCAGCGACTGACCTTGAGGTGAACGGCGCCGGATCGGTGAAGGATTGGGACTTGGCGCGGACGAACGTCGGACTGCAGGAGAAAAACGCCGAGCTTCGTGCGTGGAATGCCGAGCTTCGCGATCGAACCGTCCGCCAGAGGGCGGAAGGGGAGAGACAGCAAGCCGCGCTTGATGAACTGCGCAAGAAGGTGAAGAGGCTGTCGGCCAAGCGCTCGCACGCCTCCCTCGACCCAGACAAGGAATTATAGGTGCAGCCCGAACTTTCTGTCGCTATATGTACGTTCAACCGCGCTCCCTTATTGCGTAAGTGCCTGGACGGATTGACCGAACAGACGACCCAGCAGGAGAAATTGCAGGTTATCGTCGTGGACAATAATTCCTCGGACGATACAGCTGCGGTGACAACGGAGTACCAGACTGCGTTGCCGGGTTTAACCTACGTATTTGAAGAGAAGCAGGGTCTATCCAGGGCCCGAAATAGGGCAATTACGGAAGCATCTGCGCCGATAATAATTTTTATTGACGATGATGCCATTCCGTACGCGGATTGGGCGGAGAAATTTATTGAGGCGTTTGAGCAATTTCCGGATTGCGCGATTATCGGCGGCGAGAGTGAACCAATGTTTGAGGCGGATCGACCGGATTGGCTTGATGACGATCTGCTGAAGTTGTATTCCTGCGGGCTGTGTTATTCGGATGATTATCATCGTCTTCAAGGCAAAGAATGGCTGGTGGAATGTAATCTTGGCTACCGAATTGAATCTCTCAAGGCCGCCGGGGGCTTTTCGGAGCGATTGGGAAGAAACGGCAGCCTGTTACTCTCTGGGGATGGGGCGGTAAACGAACTGATCGCGCACGCAGGCGGCAAAATGTTGTACACGCCCTACGCAAAGGTCAAACATCTGGTGCCGACATCACGGCTTTCGCCAAAATGGATAGCGCAAAGAAAGTTTTGGGGCGGAGTAACGGAGGGCGTGGTTGAGGAATATTTGAAGGAAGGGACCGGAGAAACGGAACCGTGGAGGGACTTGTTTTTGCCGTCAAAGATACACGAGTGGGAGGGTATTGTTAATTTGCCAACGGATAGTAACTTCAAAGGGCACCTCACGAGATTGTTTAACGTCGGTTACCTACTGGCCAAGACGGGTATGATCTCGATCTAGAGCGACGGTTTAGACGCCAAGGCGTCTGCTTGCCGAACCTCGGACGGCTCCATGTGCGCCATCTGGATTTAACTGGCGCGGGGTGCGGGTGGGGGTGATTTTGAAACCTAAAGACGCGCGGCCGTTTAGTGCGGCCGGCGGTCGGCATGTCTTTCAGATGGCGGCGGCGAATTCGGTGAATGGGCGTGGTGGAATCCGACGGACGCTCCGACGCCCGGCCATCTGGAGAGAGACCCGCCACCTCGGGGGTCGCCATTCGGAAGTTGCCTTGAAGGGCCAGAAGCGGTCCAACCCAACGCACTGGAACACGACCGACCCGCGGGCGCGGCTCTACCGCAACGGTCCTGGCATGAAGACCAGCATTGGTTGGTGGGCCACAGCTGCATGGAAAACCTGCCGGGGCGTCTGATCGTGGATACGCTTCCGGCTGGCGCCGCCGCCTCGCCAAGCGTATCGCGGCGCTCTCGATGATCGGGCATCGTTGCGCCGACCAGCCGGCCGCCATCACGGTCGAGGGACAAGGCTAGACTAACGACGCGATGGCCTTCATCAAAGAATTGAGGTTCATGAACGGGCGCCCGCCGGTGGCCTAAACACCGGCGGGAGGCGCTTGGCCACCGATGGGCGGACACCCTACCGCCGTCGGCTATGGCATGAGCCAAGCGATCGCAAATCGAAGCGCGCGTCGGCTGGATCAAGACCGCGGCCCGCCGGGGAATAACACGCCTCCGAGGCCGGGATCGCGTCGGCCGGGCCTTTGCCTTCACTTAGGCCGCCGACAACATACCTGGCTCAATAGCGCGAAGCCACCGCTCTCTGGCCGAGAAATTCGAGAGAACAGCAAATACCCGCGACTCGGGTCCAAACGCAGCCGTTGCAATCTTTCCAAGACGGCGCGGGCGCGAGGGCCGCTTCAGCGCCTTGACCAGAAGATCGGATCCAGACCAGGCCGTTGCGACAATGAGAAATCCCGACGTCGTTCGGCTTTAAGTTGTAATCATGCCGGTCTTGGCCAGCAAATATCCCAAGTGATAGATTCGCAGAAGGTTATGCTTCAGCCGATCGTCGGGTTCCAGGTTCACCAACGCTTCCCACTCGGTAACCCGGCAAGGCAACAGTGCGTCGCGCCAAGGCGGCGTTTGACCGATCTCACGTTTGAGGTAGTCGTCTTCCACGCACCTCGTTACTCCACCCCAAAATCGCCTGCGCGCGATCCACTTGGTATTCAAGCGAGATTCCGGAACCAAATGACGGACTTTTGCAAACGGGGTGTAAAGCATTCGGCCCCCAGAGTTGACGATAACGCTGTTCACCGCACCGTCGCCCGACAACAGTAAGTTACCTTTCCGGCCCAACTCTTCCGGAAACCCTCCCGCAGCCTTTAGCGCGTTCAGCCGGTAAGCCAAATTGCATTCCAGAAGCCATTCGGGGCCTTCGCAAAAATGATAGTCATCCGAGTAGTGCAGACCACAGGAATAGGATTGCAACAAATCATCATCTAACCACGCGGGTCGCTCCGATTCGAACAGCGGCTCGCTTTCGCCGCCGATGATAGCGGCCTCCGGAAATTTTTCTATTGCTTCCAGGAGGCGTTCGGCCCAGTCTGGGTACGGTATTGCGTCGTCATCAATGAAAGCGGCTACGGGGGCTGTAGCCGTTTTGACGCCTCTGTTTCGCGCTCGAGAAAGCCCTTGCACCCCCTCGAATACATACTTGAGGTTCACAGCCCGCCCACGAAATTCCTCCGCCACGGACGCCGTGTCGTCAGTAGACTTATTGTCTACCACGACCAATTCGAGTCGATCCCCAGCCACGGTCTGCTCCAAGACACCCCTAATACATTGTCTTAAAAGTGCCGAGCGGTTGAACGTACATATCACGATGGAGAGTTCGGGAGTCATGCAGGATCGACGCCCCGCGATGGCGTTTCCTCTGCCACGCCATCACTCGACGCGCGTTTTTGCTCCGCGCCCACACTGGCAACCTTTGCCTGCAAATTCGCCACCTTCTCGCGCAATCTCGCTCGTTCATCCGCTAGTGTGGCGTTTTGTCGCTTAAGTTCCAGTAGCGTTCCCACGGTTTCGCGCAGACCGGCCCTTTCATTGGCAAGGCTAGCATTTAGTTTTTTGACAGCCAAAAGCTCCCGCACCTTATCACGCAGCATCGTCCGTTCTTCTACGAGACCAGCTACCTTTTGTTTGAGATCCCGGACCTTCGCCGCCGCCGCTGCGAGCAGGGCAGCCCGCTCGGCCGAAGACTCCGCCTTTTGTTGCTTAAGTTCCGGGACTTCCCGTCCGGGGGCGCGGAGCTCCTCGAGCTTCTTGGCCATTCGCTCGTTGCTTGCCTCCGAGCTATCGATACGGGCGCGAAGATTTGCGATGTGCCGCTTATTTTTCGCGCGAACACCGGTGACCTGTTCATGCGCGGCGGCGACGAGGGATCTGCTGCTGACCGATGCATCCGCTGATCCGTCGGCCCACAATCTGAGGTAGTCCTCGAATCGCGGCGGCAACTGCGGCGCGGAGCCCTGCACGAGAGGCGTCTTCATTGTCGGGCGGTAGAAGTCGCTAAACCTGTGCAATGCGGTCCCAACGTGGAGCAACCAATCGACGTCCCATTTTTTGGCGAATGCCTCCCATCCCGCCTCGCGTGTCCTGAGCGCTTCGTAGTCTGGATTGGTCTCCGGCATGTGGTCACATTCCATGCCAGGATAGAACATGACCTGCCCTCCGCCGAATTCCTTTATCTGCAAGAAAAAATTCTCGTGCTCCCCGGCCGTTTTGAATTGTGGATCCCAAAGAAGACGCTCATCTGCAAATAATGACGTACGAGCCATCGCCCAATTTAGACCAAGGTCGCATTTATAAAATACTTCTCCTCGATGGACGGCAACCACCGCGTCGACATAGTCAATAGGTATTATAATTAAACCTTTGTTCGCGAGATCTCTACAAATATAAGTCTCATACCGCCGCTTTTTTCGCCGACTTCCGCCATCTTTCCCGGCAACATGGTCAATCATTCCGCCCGTCACGAGCGCGACATCCGGACGCGACGCCAGAAAGTCTATGACCGGGCCGAGGTTGGTTCGACCGGTGAACAGAAAATCGTCATCGCCGTAGAGGAGGAATGGCGTTTTGACCTTTCGAGCTAGTGCGGCTCTGCCCGCGCTCACTCCGAAGTCGTATGGCACCCAATGAACGCCGACTTTTCGATCGGCGTAAAATGCCGTCATTTCTGCTGTTGGCGTGTTTTGGTCGGCCACCAATATCGTAAGCGCCGGATAGAAGGATAACGCGGAATCCACTAGTCGTCGAACACAATCGTTTCGAGCGATGGTAGTGAATATGAAACTGACGTCTTCTCCCCCGCTCGGTTGCGCCGTCAAGGCTCCCCATCCGGGATATGGGGCGGAATAGCGGGTTCCCGGGTGGGCACAGGTCGAACTAGTGGTTTTGGCCGAATTGACGGACCCTGCGCGGCGCGCGCGTTTCGCCATTTGACTCCAATGCGGTGGCAATTTCAGCGTCGGAGGGCCCCCGTGACTCGCGTTTCGCCCGGCATCCACCGCTCGGCCTCTATATCTTTCAACCCGGCATACGTCCAGCAACAAGGGGTTTCGGCGCCGTGTCGGAATTTTGGGAAATAGGCTCGGGCGACGCGCTGCGCGAAGTCGAACCGCTTTTTTCGCGGCGTCACCGGGGGCCTCCAAACGGTCTTCGCCCTTTTCGTGCAAGCTCGCGGGCTGGCTTGCCGGTCTTGCCTGTGAAGGCGGCGTTCGCATCGAGGCGGAGGTGGAATCCAGTGTTCCGGCGTTGGATAACGCTCCGCCTCGCTTGGACGTGGACTCATCGGCAAAGGTGACCGCGCCGCCGGGGTGCGTAAGCACCACCCGTCACGGTCGAACCTTGATTGTCAAGCTCGATGCGGCGCCGGCAAAGATCGCGCCCGCGAGGCCATTGACCACGGCGCATTGGATGGTGAGGCGGTCGCCCCCTTTTCAAAGCGCCTCCCTCAGGGAGGCCGCGCGCTCAGGAAATTTGCGCGAATCAATCCTATCCATCCCCTTTCGGTGGGCTGGTCCGCCCCGACAGCCGCTTTAACTCCGCCTCTAGCCGCTCACGAAAGAGCTCATGCGTCGCCGACCCGGTAGGTTGAAGCGAGAGGTCCGATTCGGAATACTCACATGAAACGGTCAGCCCCAAACGCCGCGCCGCCGCGGCGATCGTTTCCTTTGGGCGACTAGCGAGATCCTCATATTCAATCTTGATAACAGATCCCCCGTTTGCCTCAATAAACGCCGCAAGGTCGCTTTCTTCTTGGACAAACCTCTTGTAACTGGCGACGGCCGACGCCAGGTTTTCGTCGACTTCTCGCAGCTTATCCTGATAAGACTGCTTCATGTCGTCTCTCCACAGATGCCACACACCAGTCCGTCTGGCTATTACATTGGAAACAGCTTGAGCAACCTTATCCGACCTCTCTATATAAATTATCGGTACGCGTTTAAAAAAGGTCAGCATATATTCCTTCTCTTCGGCGAGCATGTATTCCTCTGCCATCATCCAGAATCCGTATATTATCTTTGTGCCAAAGATTCCATTGATGTTGCGCCCATTCCGTACGAGCGACCACCACTTGACTAGGTCAAAACCGGATGTGTCTCTTTCTCTTAGAAGCTTATGAACATAGCCGCGAAAGTGTTCGACGGGATTGCCGGCCCCTATCTGTCTCAGCTCTGTTGAAACTAGCGTGCTCCCGCATCTGGGAAGACACATAATGGCGTACTCCAAATCCAGTCTTCGGTCAGGAGGTGGGTGAAAGCGAGGTCGCAGCCCAGCGGCCAGCCTTGGGATTATCTGGCTGTACAAGCCCGCGCTCGCAACACCATTGTCTCTGAGCAGATTTTGAGTTGGTCCCTCAGCCCGCTCGGTACACACTACAGCGAAGGGAAATTGGCTTTCACGGGTGATCGACTTGCCGATATCATCGACCTGAACAACTCGTCTCGGGTCGATTTCCCACTCGCGAAACAGCGATTGAAAGGACTCGTCGCACACGAGCCTCCAATCTTTAGAGGATAGCGTTTCCTTGATGTTCAGCTCGACAAGTTCCCTGGTAAGGGTGGCGCGATCCATTGAAGCGCAGCCTCAGTCCCGTTCTAGCCGAAATCGACAGGTGTGATAGGCTCGGCGCCCACCTGGGCGTGCGCGGCGGACGTCAGCCATCGGGTAGATCGACGGGCGCGGGAGATTGCTTGGCGAGCGCGCCCATGCGGCGATCGCGCTCCGCCGAGGGCCGGCTGGGGCTGACCAATCCGGAAGTACACCGACCCCACGAAATCGTCGATCAACACTTCAGCTTCAGGGCGTCCGCCTCCTCCCGGCGCGCCATTGGCTCGCAGTGGCGCCAAGTCGCCCCCCCGTCCGCATCGCCTCCAGCCTGCCTCCCCGCCGCCGGATGCTTCAGCGGTTTCTCGAAGTTATAGGAACCTGCACGCAACTGCGCCTTGGGCGCTTCCGTGCCAACATTTCTCTAGCAAACCCAGATATGCGTCAACGAGGTGTTGTCGGGTTAACCCGCTGGCGCCGTGAATTCTCCCGCCCCGCGGATTTGGTGATGCGGCCGCGGTGACCGCGCCGCCCTCGATGGGCCTCGGCCCGGAAGCGGCGGCGAATCGGTCGGCTGATCGAACGCCGCGGGCGCGAGGTTGCGCGTTATATTCTGGACGGGCTGGGTCACAGCATCGGCGGAGGCAGCACCCGGGAATGACAATCGAAACGTTTTCCAATTCAGCCACGGGGCGGGCTGGATAGCGCCGCTGCGAGGGGGGCTAGCCAGGGCTCGAAATTGCGCCATTGCGCCAGGGCGTCGCGGAAGATGGGGCGGCGCACCTGTTCGGCGCTGGGTGTAAGAACGGCGCGTTCGGTTTCCCAGAAGCGCAGGCAGGAAGGCTCGAACGGCAGGCCACAATAGTCGAGCAGCCGGCGCACTTCGCTTTCCGTATCCTCCACCAGGCGTTCATATTGCAGAAAATGGATCTGGCCGGGCATCACGGACCGCCAATATTCCATCAGGCCGGCATACTCGCTGTAATAGCGCCCGAGATCGTGCAGGTCGTAGGTGAAATCGGCGCCGTCGAACAGAATTTGCTTGAACATGGCGAAGCAGGCGGACATCGGTTCGCGGCGCACGTCGATGATCCTGGCGTGCGGCAGGATCATGTGGATCAGGCCGGCGTCCAGCCAGTTCCACGGCCGCTTGTCGATGAAGAAGGGACGATCTGTCTGGCGGTAGGCGCGGGCTTCCGCCAGGTAGCGTTCACCAAGCGCCGCCAGCCGCGCCGGCGTCATGTCCAGCACACAATCGGGGTAGGCGTTCGGCGTGATGATGAGGCGGCTGAACGCCAGATCGCGCATCATGTCGGCCATCAGCGGCAGTTCGCGGGTGCCTTCCACCTGGCTGTGGCTGGCCAGGATCTGCTCCACGAGCGTGGAGCCGGCGCGCGGCATGCCGACAATGAAGATGGGCGTGGGACGGGACGCATCGGGCGCCGGCGCCGCTTGCCTCGTTAGGGTTTGCGCCGTGTAGACACGTTTGAGGCCGCGGACGCGCTCGACGAACTCCTCCTCGCTGAGGGCTTGGCCGCGGTCCAGGAAGAAGCCTCGAAACAATCGCGCGCCTGCCAGATAGGCGGTGAAGCTGGCGGCGAAATCCCCGCCCCGCTCCAGCGCATGACCCAGCGCATAATACATGTACATGCGGCTGGACGGCTCGACGTCCCCTTGCGCCAGGTGGGCGTGCATCGCGGCGACATCGACCTGCGTCAAAAATCCGCTCTTGAGATCGGCAAGACCCCAGTAGGCCTCGCCCATGGTCGGCGAAATTTCCAGGCACGTGCGAAACGCCCGCGCGCTCTCCTCGCGCCTGCCGACAAACTGCAACAGCTGACCGTAGCCGCACCAGAAGCGCAGCTGGCGTGGGTGTTCACGCACTAAAGCTTCGGTCACCGCCAGGGCCCCCGGGAAGTCGCCGACGGCTCTCAGCGCGTCGGAATGAATGGCGCGGTAGTCCGCTTCGTGAGGCGCCTGGCCGACCAAGGTCGTGGTTTGCTCAAGCGCGCGGACGAAGCGACTGCGGTTCAGGAGTCTGACGGCGAGTTCGGCGCGCGCGCCATGGTTAAATGGCGAGAGTTCGAGGGTGCGCTCGAGCAGGGTCAGCGATGTCTCCTCGTCGCCATCCTGCCATTCGAGACGCGAAAGCGCGTGAGTGGCCGCAGCGTCGGTCGGATTTTTCAGAAGTTGCCGGGTCAAGCGGTCCATCTGGTCGGCGCGGCCCAGGCCCGCCAATCGTTCGCGATAGCTATCCTCGGCGGCTTCTAGCTGCCTCCGCGGTCGCGGATCGTAGGTTGGCCGCCATTTTGACGCCTCGGCCGCGTAGCGATCAGCGGCGGCGTCGGCGTCATCGGCCTCCTTGTCGTGGCCGGCCAGGCGAACCAATTGCGCCAGCTTGCGCCAGGCGCCGGGGTGCGCCGGAACGCGCGTCGTGATCGAACGTAACTTATCGATCGCCGCCTCATGCATGCTCATGGCCGCGAGCGTCAGGGCCTCTTCGTAGGCCGCCGGCTGCGGCTCGGCGGCGGCGGCGGTCGCGGCGGCCCGCAACGCATCCTTCAGGGGTCCAAGCCAGGGCTCGAATTTACGCCAGTGTTCCAGTGCGTCGCGGAAGATCGGGCGGCGGACTTGTTCGGAGCTGGGCGTCGCCACGGCGCGGCTGTTTTCCCAGAAACGCAGGCAGCCCTCCTCGAACGGCAGGTCGCAATAGTCCAGCAGGCGTCGGATTTCGGTTTCCGTGTCCTCCACCAGGCGCGCGTATGGCAGGAAATGGATACGGCCGGGCATCACTCTGTCGTAGTGCGCCATCATGCCGACGTACTGCGTATAGTACTGGGCTAGATCGTTGAAATCATAGGAAAACGTAGCGTCATCGGCCAACATCTGCTTGTACATGGCAAAACAGGCGGCCATGGGTTCGCGACGAATGTCGATGATTTTCGCATGCGGCAGGATCATCCCGATTAGACCGGCGTCCAGCCAGTTCCACGGCCGCTTATCGATGAAGTAAGGAAGGTCGGTCTTGCGGTAGGCGCCGGCCTCTTCGACATAGCGCGCGCCTAGATCCGCCAATTGCCGAGCGCTCAGGGTGTTCACACATTCCGGATAGGAATCTGGAGTGACGAGCCGCCGGCTGAGCGAGAGGTCGCGGGTGATATTGCCGAGCACCGGCAACTCCAACGTCGCTTCGACCCGGCTATGGCTGGCGAGAATCTGTTCGACGAGCGTGGAGCCAGCGCGCGGCATGCCGAGGACGAAAATGGGCGTCCTGTCCGGCCTTGCCGGCGGCACGCGCCGCGTCAGAGCGGGCGTGGAAAATGCCGCGCGCCGCCGCCGTATCTGGTCGGCGTCATGGATCGGATCATAGGCCTCGCCGTTGCTGGCGTCGATCTCCCGCGCCAGCTCGGCGCCCGTTTCATAGGCGGCAAAGGCGCCCGCCGCCTCGCCGGTCTGCTCCAGCGCCTGACCCAGCGCATACTGCATCAGCATCCGGCTGGATTTGTCTTGACCGGCGTCGCCCAGGTGCCGGCGCATGGCGGCAATATCGTCAGAGGTGAGAAAGCCGCCGCGCAATTCGGCCAGGCCCAGATAAGCCTCGCCGCTGCCAGGCTGAAGTTCGAGACAGGCGCGGTATTCCCGCACGCTGTCCTCAAGGCGACCGGCGAAATGCAGCGCTTGAGCATAGACGTAACGGCGACGCGCGACAGTCGGATCTTCGCGAATTAGCTCCTCGATGATGGCAATGGCGGCCGGCAGATCGCCAATGGCGCGCAAACCGTCGGCGTGCAGCGCGCGGTACTCAACATTCGCTGGCGATTCGGCGAGGAGTCGGGTGGTTTGCGCCACCGCGCGCGCATCCTCGCTCAGCAGCTGCAACACTCGGGCCAGGTCGGCGCGGGCGCCCTCGTAGACAGGCGCTAGATCCAGGGCCCGTTCGAACAGGGCGCGAGCGGTCGCCAACTCGCCGCCGCGCCATTCAAGGCGGCCTAGCAGACGCATGGCGGTCACGTCGATTTCCTCGCCGCGCAGGTGATCGCGCAGAGCCTTGAGCTGCTCCGGCGGCGCAGCGATCCGCGCCATGCGCTTGCGCAGAGCCTGTTCCGCGGCATCAATCTCGGCGAGAGCGCGCCGGTCCGCGGCTGGGGGCCAGGCGGCGCCCTGTCCGCCGGCGCGCGCCCCCGCCGCGTCGGCCTCCTTGTCCTTTCCGGCCAGGCGCAGCTCGTCCGCGAGCATTTGCCAGGCGGGCCCGTGGCCGGGCGCGCGGGCAGTGACATCCAGCAGGGCCTTGGTGGCCGCTTCGTGAAATCCCATGGCGGCGAGGGTGAGCGCGCGCTCGTAAATTCTGGCCGGCGGGGGCGCCGCCGAAAAAGGGACGAACCGCCCGCTGACGGAGGTCTGTGTCGCTGTCCAGGTCATCTATTTTCCCAGGGGCTGGGGGAGGCGGAACCTCTGTGCGCTTACGCTTCGGCTGGCTGGTTGAGCGCTTGCCTGAGCGGATCTAGCCAGGGTTCGAAGTTGCGCCATTGTTGCAGGGCGTCACGGAAGATGGGTCTGCGAACCTGTTCGGCGCTCGGCGTCGAGACGGCGCGGTCGGTTTCCCAAAAGCGCAGGCAACCCTCCTCGAATGGAAGGCCACAATAGTCCAGCAGGCGGCGGATTTCGGTTTCAGCGTCCTCCACCAACCGTTCATATTGCAAGAAATGAATGCGGCCGGGCAGGACGGCCCGCCAATGGTCCATCATACTTACATAGTCGTTGTAATATGCCCCCAGATCACCAAGGTCGTAAGAGAAAGCGGCGTCGGTCGGCAGCAGTTGCTTGAACATCGCGAAGCAGGCGGCCATCGGTTCGCGGCGAATGTCGATGATTTTCGCCTGTGGAAGGATCAGGTGGATCAGGCCGGCGTCCAGCCAGTTCCACGGCCGCTTGTCGATGAAATAGGGGCGATCGGTCTTGCGATAGTCGCCGGCGCGTTCGATGACACGGGCGCCTAGCGCAGCCAACTGGTCTGGTTTCAAATCCAGGACGCACTCGGGATAGGCGTCCGGAGTCACCAGTATCCGGCTGACCGCCAAGGCGCGCGTAACATCGCCGATCAGCGGCAGTTCGCGTGTGCCTTCCACGAGGGTGTGACTAGCGAGGATCTGCTCTACCAGCGTGGAGCCGGCGCGAGGCATGCCGACAATGAAAATGGGCGTGGCGCCGCTCGCCGCCGGGCCGGGCGCGAGCCGCGTGTTCAGGTTCTCGCGGCTGAACACCGCCTTCATGCGCCGCGGACCGTCGCCCGCCCGAAGTCGATCGTGCTCCTTTCCGTTCTCCCGCGCGATGGTGCGAAACAGGCGCGCGCCTTCTTCGTAGGCGGCGAAACTGGTGGGAAAGTCGCCCGCCCGCTCCAGTGTATGCGCCAGAGCATAGAGCATATGCATACGACTGCCGGGCGCCAGCGTGTCTTCTTCCAACTTGGCGCGCATGGCGGCGACGTCGGCTTGCGTAATGAACCGGCCCTTCAGGTCAGCCAGTCCCCAATAAGCCTCGCCAACGTCAGGCTGAAGTTCCAAGCATCGGCGAAAGGCCCGTTCGCTTTCGTCGCGGCGGCCAAGCCAATGCGCCGCCTGTGCATAGGCCAGCCAGTATTGCGCTTCGCTTGGCTTCTCCCGCAGCAGGTCGGCCAGGACATCGACCGCGATCTCGAGCTCGCCAGTATAGATCATGGCATAGGCGTACATTTGGCGGTAACGCGCGTTGCGTGGCGCGTGGCCCAGCAACCGCTTGATCTCGATTAGGGCGATGGCCGAGTTGTAGCGCCGTTCCATGAGCGACTCGGCATAGTCCTCCCGGGCGCCGACGTAACTAGGGCAAAGATCCAGGGCGCGTTCCAACAGGCGCCAGGACGTTACGGCGTCGCCGGCCTGCCTTTCCAGGCGCGCCAGACACCGCATCGCCGCGGCGTCCAGTGGATTGGCGATAAGGCGGTCGCGTAACGTCACCATGGCCCGTTCAGCCGACACATCCCGCAGCAGGTCGCGCAGCTTGCGCTCGGCTTTCTCTGGCCGGCCCGGCAAGCGTTCACTGCGCGCCCTCCTCGCATCGGCGCCCGTGGCGGACGCACGCTCCGCCGCCGTTTCCGCCGCCTCGGCCTGAGTATCATCGGCGGCTAGGCGCAGCATTTCGGCCAGTTTGCGCCACGCGGCCGCGTGGTCCGGCGCCCGACCGGTACAGTCGCGCAGGGCCTCGATGGCGGCGGTATGGAACCCCATCGCCGCGGTGGTCAAGCCGAGTTCGTATAGGTGGTCGGGCGAGGCGGCGACCGTTTCCGGCAGCGTCACCGTCGGCGCCTTTTCCAGCTCGCGCGTAGACGCCGCCGGAAGTAGAGGCCGCACGGCCGACGGCGGCGGACCGCCCAGCCCCGGCAGGCCGTCCGGTCGCGGGCGCGGGTCCCCACGTGCGGCGAATGGATTGGGCGCCGCACTCGCCATGCGCAATCTCACCTCGTTAGCATCACCAGACACATGCCCGCGTCAGCGGACGCAAAGAGAGATAACGTGTGGCGCTCGCCTCGGCAACGATTGGCGCGCCGTCGACATGCGCAAAAAAAGAGCCGGCGTCTTCAGCCGCCGGCTCTTTCCTTGACGTCAGAGCGTCATACCCCGCCGCCTCGCGGCGCCGGGACAAGACCGTCCGATCAGGGGTTGATCGTGATCGCCCAGTTTTCGTTCAAGGTGTAGTTATACCTAAAGTACTTCTTCGCCTCCAAGGCTCCTGTGAAGGAATCCGCTGTGGCGGTCATGCTCCTCAAATCGAAGAGCGGGCCGTAGAAGGTGAAGGTTGAGCTGGGACAGGCGCTGGTGGGACCAGTGGTGGTGCCGACACTAATCTTTGCGGTAGCGGACTTCCTCGGCACGATTTCAAAGTTTTCATGCTTCGGCGGAATGCAGGTCGCGGTATTCTGCCAAGTGTACTGAATAAACTGAATTGGAACATGGTAGTCCGCGGATGCAGAGAGCTGGGCGGTGAAGCTGTACGTCAAAGTGACGTCCGTATTGTTCGGATTACCGCCATGTGTCTTGGAGTGAATCATCTTGGACGGGCTATCGAAGCCCGAGGTGGCCAGGTGAACGCTTGGCGCGCCAGCCAGGGCGGGAGCGGAGCAGAGCGCGCAGAGCGCCGCGCCGGCGAGTAGGGTTTTGGTGTAGCTCATTGGGTTTTCCCTCGGCAGAAATGAGGCACAAGACTGACGGCGCGAGTGTGTCGCCGGATGGTTCCACTGAACGCCCCATGCCTCTGGAACAGAACCATTGTCGCGAACGCTAGTCCGGGCTCAGAGGCGCCGCAAGCGGAAAGAGTCTCTTTCGGAACAAAAAAGTGACCGGGTAAGGGCGGAATTTGACCGGCCGTTCATTTTTCGGCGATGATCCAGATCACCGTCAATTCACCCTTGCCATGGGTTTGCATCCTGCCCCGAACGGATACCATCTTGCCCGGCATCGCCTTGGCGTACAGGGCCACGATGGCTTGGCGGGCCGCATTGATTTTTTCCGGCGACAGGGGGTCGCCTTCCTTCAAGCCGGTGGCGGCGGCCAGATCGCTGGCGGAAATACCAGAGACGCCCTCGAAATTCTGCGCCGCGAGGTGTTGGCCCGCCGCCCAAAAGCGCCGCCTCGGCGCGTCGGGATCCAGCAGGTCGAAAATGACCCATATCCGGCCGTGTCTCTCAGCCCGACTGGTGAACAGGCGCCCGGGGAGGCGCCGGGCCTGCAGTTCCTTGGCGACAATGGCTGTGTCCGCGTCGATGTCCGCCTGCGTGACGTGCGCGCCCGCGTGGTCCTTCAGTTTCGCGACAAGCTCGTCGGTATTGACGCCCGGCATGCCGCTGAAGGTGTATCCGTTCAATATGTAGACGCGCTCGTGGACGGCGTTCGCGGCCGAGACGGCGCCGAAGGTCAGAGCGACCGCCAACAGGCCGATCCTTGCAATACTCGTCATAAGCGACATTCTCCGCGTGATCCCGGGTAGGACCAGATCATACTGCCTGCTTTTCGGTAGAAACCATCCGCCGAGGGCAGGCGGCCAAACGGCGGGTCCGTGGGCGACGCCTCGGCCAAGCGTTTCCATCAGACGAAGCGTGCGGCATCGTTCGTCTCCGAGACGCCGGCGGGGCGAAGGTGGAGGGTGGCGATCCGCCGGGGCACCGCCCCGGTTTGATCCGATAGCGATGAACGGGATCGCCCGCGACGATTATCCCGGTCGAGCTGATTTCAACTCGACCGGGATCAGGGTTCTAGAAAGCCGTCACACCGTTGGGAGTGCCAAGGCCGGTGGGGCCGTCGTAGCCGACTTCGGCGTTGCAGAAGTAGGCCGGGTCCGACGTGCACGTGCCGTTGCTACCCACGGTCACGTCATTGAGCGCGCCGGTGTTGGCGTAGGGATTGCTGCCGTAATTAACCGCACCGCCGTTGTTGGCGTAGACTCCCCCGACGAGCGGGGCGGCGACGCTGGTGCCCCCGAACACAAACCACGCCGAGCCCCCTGCGCTGGTCGGTCCATAGACGGCGACGCCAGTGGAGGGATCGGCGTCGGCCGAGACGTCGGCTTCCATGCGCTTCGCGCATCCGGTGTCGGTCTGCCACGTGGGCTTGGTGTAGAAGATGCTGCAGCCGCTACCGGTCCCCTGCCAAACGGTTTCGGTCCAACCGCGGGTCGTGCCGCTGCGCACCAGGTGGGTGCCGCCCACCGCGGTGACGTGCGGCGAGGTGGCCGGAAACTGTGGCCCAGCCGCAAAGCCGCTGTCGCCCGTGCTCGCCGTGACGGCGATGCCGGCATGGTCGTAGTCGACCTCGAACGGCTGCGAACCGCCCTCGCCGCCGCCATAACTGTTGCTGATCACATGGGCGCCCTCGGCCGCCGCCGTATTCTCGGCGGCGCCCAGATTCTTGAACGAATTCGTATTGGCCTCTACCAGGATGATCTTGCACTTGGGGCACATGGCGCTGGCCATGTCCAGATCGAGGGCGCTTTCCTGGGCCCAACCGGTGTTCTGGGCGGGATAATTCTTTTCTTTCCCCTTCTGGTCCAACTTTTTGAAGCAGTGGTTGGCGGTGGTGCACGGCGGCAAGCCGAACTGCGCGCGATAGACCCCAAGGTCGGATTCGGCGTTGGTGTATCCAAATGCGTCGACAAGGGCGATGATCGTCGAGGATTTGCCCTTGGTCGTGACATTGTAGGCCGAGAGCAGATCGCTGGGGCCAAAGCCGCGCGGCGTTGTAGTCCCGATGGCGTTGCCGGCGCTGTCGGTCACCACGTGGGCGAAACAGCGCGCCGTCCCTTTGGGGATCAGTCGGGAACAGACCGCGACATGATAGACATTCCCTGAGCGTTCGACGTTCTGAGGGGCGGCGATGGACGCGCCCGCCGATACAATCCCGGCGGACAGCAGCGCCGCGGACAAAATACGATGCATATTCAGTCTCCCCTTTATTTTCACGGCAATCCTCGCGAGGCGTGAATCCACCCACGCGCCAGCGCCGCCGCGGACCCTACACAGACGCGCTGGGCAAGTCGCATGTTTTCTTCGTGATCGCGGCTTCAGCGGCGTCTGGCTCATGCGGGCTTGGCTGTCGCGTCCGGGTCGGCGGAGGGATTGCGCCGCCGCATGAGGTAGAACACCGGGACACCCAGGGCCAACAGGAGAGCGCCGAGATAGACCGGATTCTCGCTCCAGGACGCCCAGCATATGGTGGCGGCGCCGCAGACCGCTCCGGTGACGATGCCGGCGCCGGCGATGGCCCACAGCGCGTAGGCGGCGGCGATCAGGCTGGCCAGGGCAAGGCCCCACTGCGTGCGCGCCCCGGCGATCCGCCCGCTGGCCATCAGCTTGAGGGCGGCCAACGCGCAAGCGAGGTACATGACCAGGCTGACGGCGGTGGCCAGCAAGAGGACGAAGGTGAAGAGGTGAACGGTGGACTTGCTGGAATTGAGCAGGACCATGACGCTCACCAGGGTGCTGCCGATGATCAGAGAGGCCGCGGGCGCGCCGCGCCGGGACTCCCGGCCGAAGATCTTGGGGAACACCCCCTGGCGGGACATCTGGAAGGGCAGCTCGCCGTGCAACAGGATCCAGCCGTTGAGCGCGCCCATGGCGCTGATCGCCGCGAAGGCCGCCAGGATGTCGCCGGCGTGCGAGCCCCAGAACATCTGCGCCACCTCGGCGAAGGGCGCGGCCGAGACGGCGAGCCTTTCGGCCGGGATGAGGGCCATGACGGTGGTGCAAGCCAGGATGTAAACGACCGCCGTCAAGGCCGTGCCGAAGAGCGTGGCGCGCGGAATGGTGCGCCGCGGATCGTGCACCTTCCCGGCCGGAATGGTGGCGGACTCCAGGCCGAGGAAGGCCCAGAGGGTGAGGGCGGCGGCCGCGGTGATGGCGTCCAGGCGAAGCGGCGTGGCGGCGTGGACGGCCTGGCTTACCGCGGCGCGATGGGTCGCCAAGAGCCAGACCCCCAGGCCCGCGACGGCGAGCAGCGGCATGAGCTTGAGCACGGTGGTGACCAGCTGCACCAAGCCCGCCGTGCGCGCGCCCAGGAGGTTGAAGGCGGTGAACAGCCAGACCATGGCGACGGTGGCCAGGGCCGACCAGGGTTGATCGGCAAGGGTGGGGAACATGTGGCCCAGATAGCTCACCCCGCCCGTGGCGATCGCGGCGTTGCCCGTCCAGATCGAGACCCAATATCCCCACGCCACGATGAACCCCGCCAGATCGCCGAACGCCATGCGGGTGTATGCGTAGGGACCGCCGATGGTGGGGAAGGCCTTGCCTAAGCCGGCGAAGACAACGGCCAGGACCATGGCGCCGCCTGCGGTGAGCAGCCACGCCGCCACGCTGTCGAGGCCATAAGGCGCCAGGGAGGCGGGCAGCAGGAAGACGCCCGAGCCGATCATGTTGCCCACGACGAGCGCCGTGCACATCCAGAGGCCGAGCTTGCCACGCTCCACGGTCACGTTCACACCCCTAAAGAGTCTCACCTAAGCGCAACTTCCCCGCCGCCGCACCGAATTCATGGGCCGGCGGCGCGCATTTTGCGTGGCGGGCCCGCGCTGATACGCTCCGTTGAATCGCAATTTCCGGGGGGACGTCCGAGATGAAATCCACCAGATATTCCATGGCGCTCGCCGTGATACTGGCGCTCTCCAGTTCCGCGGGACGCGCGGCGTCCCAGCCTAAGCGAGCAGAAGCCGAAGCCGCCAACCGGCTGTTCCGGGCCGGGAAATTTGCCGATGCCGGCGAGCTGTATACGCGAATAGCCACACGATACCCCCAGGACTATTCGTCAATTATCCAGTTGGGCCGCATCGCGTTGCTTTCAGACCGACTCGGCGATGCACGCAAGTGGCTGGAGCGCGCCATCGCCCTGCGGCCGGGTGACGCCGACGCCAAGGTCATGCGCGCCGAGGCGTTTTATCGCGGCGACGATTTTCAGGCAGCGGCGGCGGCTCTGAACGGCGTCGACGTGAGCAGCAACGCGTTGGTGAAATCGCAGTATCCGACGCTGAATGTCGCGAAAATGGCGAGCTTCAAGGGCCAGACGCCCTATGAACTGCAAGGCGAAGGGACCGTCACGCGCCTGAAGTTCGTAACCGCCGAGGTCCTGCCCGTGGTCACCGTCCGCGTGAACGGCGGCCAAGAGGTCACCTTCTTCATCGACACAGGAGGTTCAGAGGTGGCCCTCGATACCGATTTCGCCAAGGAGCTCGGCGTGCCGAACTTCGGGACGGTGCAGGGCACCTTCTCCGGCGGCCAGCACGCCGACGTGCGTCAAGCGCGGATCGAGTCACTCACGGTCGGCGACTGGACCGTCAAAAACCTGCCGGCCGTGGCCATTCCCCTGCGCCAGCTCTCGCAGGGCCTTGGCGTGAAACGCATCGACGGCATCATCGGAACCACTTTGTTCTACCATTTCCTGGCGACCCTCGATTACCCCCACGGCGAACTGGTGCTGCGCCGCAAGACCCCCGGGAGCGGGGCTCAGATTGAGGGGCCGTCATCAGGCAAGGCCATCGCGGTTCCCATCTGGATGGCGAGCGATCATTTCATGGTGGGCTGGGGCCGCGTGGAGACGATCCCGCCGTCGCTCCTCTTCGTAGACACGGGGCTGGCCGGCGCGGGCGTGAAGCTGGCGGAACCGGTAATCCGGCAAGCCGGGATCAAGCTGGACGAAACCAAGGCCTACGAAGGGGCCGGGGGAGGCGGCACGCTGAAGATCGTCCCCTACACGGTGGGGCGCCTATCCTTCGGCGGCGTGCGGGAACGCAACGTGGCCGGCCTCTATGACGGGCCGTTCCCGTGGGAAAATAGTTTCGGCTTTCATCTCGCCGGAATGGTCGGCCACGACTTCTTCAAGCCTTATGCCGTGACTTTTGACTTTGCGACCATGCGCATTTTGCTTCAGTAGAAACCGGCCCCGTCGCGCGCGAGATCAGCGGCGCCTATCGCGGCGCGGCGCCCGCGCCGGCCGATCCGTAGGAACCATATCCGTAGCCGCCGCGCTTGAGATCGGCCGCGAGCCGGTTGGGCGCCGTTCCGCCGGCCAGCCTGGCGCGATAGACCTGCGTCGCTTCCAGCACTCTCATTACGTAGTCGCGCGTTTCGGAAAACGGGATGCACTCGATGAAGTTGATCGCGTCGGTGGAGGCGCTGCGTGGATCGCCGCATTCCTGCGCCCACTGCGGCGGGCGGCCGGGTCCGGCGTTGTAGGCGGCCGCGGCCATCACGTATGAGCCGCTGAAGTCGCTCACCAGCTGGCCAAGGAAGGCCGAGCCCAAGGTCATGTTGTAGGCCGCATCGTAGAGATCGCCGCCTCCCAGGCCCAGACGCCCGGCCACCGCCGCGGCGGTGGCGGGCATGAGCTGCATCATCCCCTTCGCGCCGGCCCCCGAGCGCGCCATGGGATCGAAGCCGCTCTCCTGGCGCACGATACCTAGGATGAAGGCCGCCTCGGGCCCGCCGTACGCGCCCGGCGCCGCGCGGAGCGGATAGCCCCGCTCGGGCAGGATGAAATCGCGCCGCGCGGCGTTGCGCACCACCTTCATCGACAGCGCCTGGTCGCCTTGCTGGCGCGCCAGGTCGACCAGCAGCGCCTCCTGGGCCGCGTTCGGCAGGGCTTCGGAAAGCGCGACGACGAAGGTCTTGAAAGTGTCCCTGGCCCCGATCTGAGCCAGCAGGCGCGCGACCCGTACCGGCTCGCTGGTCTCGAACGCGACGCGGTCCCCCGACGTGATTTCCGGATCGCGGCCGAGCGATATGACCGCCGCCCCGCCCTTGGCCGCGGCGAGCTGGCCGTAGAAGGTGGTCGGGTAGCGCGCCGCCTGGGCGTAGAAGAGCTGGGCCGCCAGAGCATCGCCCATGGCCTCGGTCGCCCGGCCGCGCCAGTAGAAGGCCCGGCTCTGGGTCAGGGGCGAGGCGCCCAGGGTCTGCAGCCGCGCGAAATGTTCATCGGCGCTCCTGGCGTCGCCTTGGCGCGTAAGAGCCGTCCAGCCGGCCTCGAATTCGGCGTCCGCCGCCGCTACGCGCGCCCTATCGGCGGCGGCGATCTCCTGGCGGTCGGCGCGTGGCCAACCGGGCCCGAAATCCCCCGAACTCTCCTCCCCGTAGCTCAGTGAATCGGGGGCGGCGTCGCGCAGCGCCCACAGGGCGATCTTGCGCGCCAGAGGGTCGCTCAGGCTCGCCATCGCCACGCGGACCTGATCGCTCGCGCCAGCCTTGGCGGCGCTCAGGGCCGTCTGGAGCGCCTGGGCGTCGGCGTAGGAGAGCGCCTGTCCGGGCGTCGAAGGCGGCGGAGGCCGCGCATAGGTCGGCGGGGGCGGATAGTACGAGGGCCCCGCATAGGGCGACGCGGTCTGGCCGGCCGCCACGACGGGTGAGACAATGAATAGCCCTGCGCAGAGCGCGACGGCGCGGAGGCTCAGCGGCGAGCGCGCGCAAGCGCGTCGGTGTGCGAATCGGCGACTCGCCGGCGCCTGGCAGGCCATGACTCTCTCGCGCCTCTCGCCCGCTCGACGTGAGCGTGGGTGGGATTTGATAGCCTGCCTGCCGCGCTAAGGGTAGCCGCCCGCCGATTGCTGTGCGCGATACGCCTCAACCGCGTCAATTGGCGCGCGTGACCGCGCTCGCGGCCGCTGGTGCGATCAGGCTCAAACAGCTCAGGGCCGCCTCGGCCTTGCGGAACTCGCCGGTGTCGAGTTCGACCAGGGCGAAGCCGCGGGCGGCGAGGCGATCGCGCGGGCGGGGATGGCCGGCGGCGATGATGAGGATGTCGGCGGCGCGGACGGTGTTGGCGCTGGAGGCGTCCTCGGGCCCGACGACAAGGGCCTCGACGCCGACGAAGTGGGCGGGATCGACCCGGCGGGGATCGACGATCACCAGCGGGACGCCGGCCGCGTCCCGGCCGGCGTAGGTGGCGCAGGTCTTCAGGTGCAGGCAGTCGCGCATCTCCACCGCGACCACGGCATAGCCGAGACGGGCGGCGAGGGCGCGCAGGGCCTCGACCCCCGCCGCGTCGGTGCGCCCGGAGGCGCCAACGTAGAGGGTGCGCTCGATCAGGATGACATCGCCGCCGTCCAGATGGCCGGCCTCGAGCGCATGGACCTCGAGGTGGTCGGCCAGAGCCTCGGCGGTGGAAGCGGTCTCGCCGCGCCGCGAGGGCGCACCGGGGCGGGCGATGACCGCGTGGCCGCCCAACACGACGGCGGTGTCCTCGACGAAGACGGCGTCGGGCGCGTCTTCGAGGGCGGCTAGACGGCGCACCGTCAGCCCGGCGGCGGCCAGCGCCCGCTCATAGGCGCCGTGCTGGGCGACGGCGAGGGCGATATCGATGGGGACTCGGGCGAGATGGGTCAACTCGCAGAGGGCCAGTTTGGGGCTGACCGCGCGTGTAAAGGCCAGGGGCAACGGGTGATCCTCGTGCTTGTCGATGCGGCCATCGACGCTGAGCGGGGGCGCGTCAAGGGCGCGCGGCGAGTCGGGGCTTCTCGCGGCCGGGGCCCTACCAGCCTGATTTCACCCTCGCGGCGCGGCGAGCGTCCACGCATGACAATTCGCCCCCGCTTGTTTATCCGCGCCTGCGAGGGCTAGGCTATAAGCTTGGACAGAGGGGCGCTTGCCGGACTGACGGAAATCCACACCGCGGCCGTATGAGCGAAATGAGCAAGGCGCCGCTGGACACGATGATCATCAATGGCATCGAGGAGGATTTCTCGCCCCGGCTCGAGCGGGTCGATCCATTCGCCCAAACCGTTGGAGCGAGGACCGAACTCGCCAACGACTTCGCGTCGTTCGCCCGTCCGTCACCGGGGCGCGCCCCGCCCTTGCTGGCCGCCCTGGCCAGTTTGCTGATGGCCGGTTGCGTGGTGGGTCCCAACTTCCAGAGGCCGGCGCCTCCGGAGGCCAGCGGCTATTCCGACCATCCGCTCTCGAGCACCGTTTCCGTTCCGAATGTCGCCGGCGGGGAAGCCCAACGCTTTGTCAGCGGATCCGGCATCGCCGCGGACTGGTGGACCTTGTTTCACTCCCAGCCGCTCAACGACCTGATCGAACAGGCGCTCAAAAACAATCACGACCTGAAGGCGGCCCAGGCGGCGCTCGCGGCGGCAAGGGAAACTGTCCTGGCCCAACGAGGCGCCTACTATCCCACCGTCTCCGCGGGCTTTTCGGCCAGCCGCCAGAGCCAATCAGAAGCGATCGCGCCCGCGCCCAATGCAAACGTCTTCCAATACAGTCTCTTCACCCCCCAGGTCAGCGTTTCCTATGTGCCCGACGTCTTCGGCCTGAACCGCAGAAAGGTCGAGTCGGTGAAGGCCCAGGAAGAGGCAGTTCGCTTTGAAATGATCGCGGCGTATCTTACCTTGACCTCAAATGTAGCCGCCGCCGCAATTCAGGACGCCTCGCTACAAACTCAGATTGACGCGACACGGCAACTGATCGACATCAATTCCAAGACCGTTCAAATCCTCAAGTACCAACTTTCCAAGGGTTACGCCGGCGGCCTTGATCTCGCCGCCCAGGAATCGCAACTCGCCCAAGTCACCGCCACTCTGCCGTCACTCCTCAAGCAATCGGCCCAGCAACGCCACCTTCTCGCGGTTCTGGCCGGCCGGTATCCGGACCAGGCGCCGAGCGAAAAATTCGAACTTTCGAGTTTGAAACTGCCGACGGAACTCCCGGTGAGCCTGCCGTCGGACCTGGTGGCGCAGCGTCCGGACGTTCTCCAGGCCGAGGCCAACATGCACGCCGCCAGCGCCCAAATTGGAGTCGCCGTGGCCAACCGGCTGCCAAATATCCAGTTGACCGCCAATGCCGGCAGCACGGCCCTGGCCATTGGTCAGGTGTTCAGTTCGGGAACCGGTTTTTGGAGTTTGGGCGCGGCCGTGACGGCGCCCCTTTTCGAGGGCGGGACCCTGCTGCACCAGGAGCGCGCGGCCAGGGCCGCCTACGTTCAGGCGGCTGAACAGTATCGCGGCACGGTCCTGACCGCCTTTCAGAATGTCGCCGACGCATTGACGGCGATTGAACAGGACGCCGAAGGCCTCAAGGCCGCCGCCAGCGCCGCGGACGCCGCCAAGGTCACGCTGGATTTGTCGCAGCGACAATGGCGAGACGGCTACGCCAGCTATCTTTCTCTGTTGAGCGCCGAGCAGGCCTATCAGCAAGCGCGGATCAGCCTCGTGCAGGCCCAGGCCAATCGCTTTGCCGATACGGCGGCGTTGTTCCAGGCGCTTGGCGGTGGGTGGTGGCGCCGCGCGGATTTGGCCAGGGATAAAAATGCAAGCTAGACCGCCGTACGGAATGCGACCCGTGGAATATCTGCTCAAAAGCCGGCGCACCCTTGGAATTGCTGTGTTGGCGGCGGCGAGTATTGGGTCGGTCACGGGCTGCGCGCCCAAACCTGACAACCATGCACAGGCCGCGTCCATGACGGCCCGCAACGTCACGCTGACCGCGGCCCAGCTGCGGCGCATCCGCCTTTACACCGTCGCATCGTCCAAGTTCCGCAAGTCGATCGAGGCCGCCGGCGTGGTCGATTTCGACAACGATCAGGCCACCAGCGTGTTGGCGCCCTTCTCCGGTCCGGTGTCGCGGCTGCTCGTTTCCGCCGGCCAGACGGTCCGGGATGGTCAGGCGTTGGCGCTAGTGGATTCACCCGACTTCGCCGCCGCCATCGGCGCCTATGGCAAGGCGCTGGCCACCGCCCGGACCGCCCGCAAACTGGCCGACATGGACAAGGATCTCGTCCAGCACAACGGGGTGTCTCAGCGCGAGGCGCAACAGGCGCAAACCGACGCCGCCAACGCCGAGGCGGATCGAGACGCCGCCCTGCGGGCCCTTGTCTCGCTCAGGCTCGATCCGCGGGCCATCAAGGACATTCAGCAAGGCCGGTCGATGTCTCGCATCGAGGCCGCCATTCGCTCGCCGATCACCGGAACCGTGGTGGAAAAACTGATTACCCCGGGCGAGCTTCTGCAGGCGGGCGTCACACCCAGTTTTACGGTCGCCAATCTTTCGCGTGTCTGGGTCATGGCGCAAGTTTCCGGTTCCGACCTGGCGTCGGTCAGCCTCGGCGACCCTGCGCAAGTGGAGAGCGGGATCGGTTCAGCCAACTTTTCCGGAACGGTGGGCAACGTCTCCGCCCTGGTGAATCCCGACACGCGCACGGTCGTCGCCCGTGTGGTGGTCGACAATCCGAGAGGCTTGTTGAAGAAGCAAATGTACGTCCGTGTGCGGATTTTCTCCCGCCAGGACAGCACCGGGCTGCTCGTACCGGTTTCGGCGATTTTGCGCGACGATGAGAACCTGCCGTTTGTCTATGTCGCGCAGCCTGACGGCGGCTTCGCGCGGCGGCACGTGACCCTGGGTTATCGCGCCGGGGATCAATATGACATTCCAGCCGGCGTCCTGGCCGGCGACAAGATTGTGGTCGATGGCGGCATTTTCGTCCAGTTCATGCAAAATCAGTGAGCGACTTTCCGCCCCCGGCCCCGTCCCCGCCGCGAACCGCTTCGGTCATCGACCGGATCGTGGCCGCCGCTTTGCGCCAGCCGCTTCTCGTCCTGCTGATGACCTTCGTAATGATCGGCGCGGGCGTGTGGTCGCTCGAACGCCTGCCGGTGGACGCCTATCCCGATCTTTCGCCCCCCATGGTCGAGGTCATCACCCAATGGCCGGGGCACGCGGCGGAGGAAGTTGAGCGGCTGATCACGGCGCCGGTCGAACTGGGGATGAACGGCATCCCACGGACGGCGGGCGGCCGCTCGATCTCACTCTATGGATTGTCTGATTTCATTCTCACGTTCCGCGGCGGGACGGACAAATACTTCGCGCGCCAAGAAGTCTTCAACCGGTTGGCGGGGCTAAATCTGCCGAGCGGGGTCACCCCGTCCGTATCGCCCCTCTCCTCGCCATCAGGATTGATCTACCGTTACGTGCTGCAGAGCCCTGACCGATCCCCGATGGAACTCAAGACTTTCGAGGATTGGACCGTAGAACCGCAATACAAATCCGTTCCCGGCGTAGCGGATGATTCAGGGTTCGGCGGGGGCACGATGCAATACCAGGTGCTGTTCGATCCGGACAAGCTTGCCGGGGTGGGCCTTTCGGTTCAGCAAGTCGAAACCGCCTTGGCGGCAAACAACGGCAACGCCGGCGGCGGCTTCTTCGCGCAAGGCGGTCAATTCTATTACGTGCGTGGCCTGGGACGCCTGACCACACTTGAAGATATCGGCAACGTTGTCCTGGCGGTCCACTCCGGGGTTCCGATATTGCTGAAGGACGTCGGCCGCGTGGTCATCGGCATCGCCCCGCGCCTGGGCGAGTTCGGCTTCGAGCGCCAGGACGACGCCGTGGAAGGCGTCCTGCTGTTGCGTACGGGGGAAAAGACCCAGGACGTCCTCAAGCGGGTCGAGGCGAAGACCAAGGAACTCAACGGGCGTATCCTGCCTAAGGACGTCAAAATCCTCCCCTTCTACGATCGAACCGATCTGATCGCGCTGACGACGCAGATCGTAGAGCGAAACCTCTTGCGAGGCATGGTTCTGGTCGTCGTGATCCTGATATTTTTTCTCTACGATTTTCGCGCCGGGTTGATCGTCGCCACCACGATCCCTCTGTCGCTGCTGTTCGCGTTCACCTGTCTCAATCTCCAGCACACCTCGGCCAATCTACTCTCCATCGGCGCGGTGGATTTTGGCATCCTGGTGGATGGCGCGGTGGTGATGGTGGAAAACATCTTCCGCCAGATCGCGGCGCGCCGGGGAACCCCGCTCAACGTCAAGGAAATCATTCTGGAGGCCGCGGCGGAAGTGGACCGCCCCCTTTTCTACGCCGTCGCGGTGATCGTGGTCGGCTTCATGCCGATCTACGTCTTGTCCGGACCGTCCGGCACGCTCTTCAGACCGATGGCGGACACGATGATCTTCGCCCTGGTCGGCGCCTTGATCGCCACGCTGACCCTGCTGCCGGTGCTGTGTTGGTGGTTCATGCGCAGGGGCGTGCGGGAGCGGCGCAACACCGCTTTCGAAGCCATCAGATCGGTCTATGTCAAAGGCCTCGATTTTTGCCTCGCCCATCGCTGGGGGACGACCTCCGCCTCGGCGATTCTTCTGGCGGGCGCGTTGCTGATCGTCCCGGCCATCGGCGCCGAATTCATGCCGCAACTGGACGAGGGGGCGCTCTGGGTGCGCGCCACGATGCCCTACACGATATCTTTCGACGAATCGGCGAAGATCGCTCCCAAGGTTCGCGAAATATTGCACTCCTTCCCTGAAGTCACCACGGTCGCCTCGGAACTGGGCCGACCCGACGATGGGACCGATCCTACCGGATTTTTCAACGTTGAGTTTTACGTCGGTCTCAAACCTTACTCGCAGTGGACGGGTTCCTATCGCAACAAGGCCGCGTTGATCACGGCGATCGACCGAAAGCTTCAGGCCTTCCCCGGCATTGTGTTCAACTACACCCAACCGGCGGAGGACGCCGTCGACGAAGCCGAGACCGGCCTCAAGAGCGCCCTGGCTGTCAAGGTCTTCGGAACCGATTTGGACACGCTCCAGCGAAAGGGCAAAGCCATCAAGCAGATCCTGGAGCGCGTGCGCGGGATCCGCGACGTGACCCTCGTGCAGGAGCTTGGACAGCCGAGCCTGACCATCAGGATCGACCGGGCCAAGATCGCCCGCTACGGTTTGAATGTCGCCGACATCAATGGCCTGATCCAGACCGCTATCGGCGGCGACGTGGCGACCCAGGTGGTGCAGGGCGAAAAGCAGTTCGATCTCGTGGTCCGCCTCGAGCGCCAATACCGGGACAACCCTGAGGAGATCGGCAATATCCTGGTGGCCACGCCCGCCGGACAGCAACTTCCGCTCAAGGATTTCGCGGACATCGCGGTGACGAACGGCGCCTCGTTCATCTACCGCCAGAACAACTCGCGCTACATCGGCGTTCAGTTCTCGGTGGAGGGGCGCGACCTGGCCGGCGCGGTGGAAGACGCCATAGGGCAAGTCAATGGCAAGGTTGCGTTGCCTCAGGGCTACCGTCTGGACTGGGGCGGCGACTACACGGAATACACCGCATCGCGCGACCAGCTGAAGGTCATTCTGCCGCTGACCTTGTTCCTGATTTTCCTTCTGCTTTTCACGCTCTACGGCAATTTCAAATTCCCGTTCATCACCCTGCTCGGCGTCCTGCTGTCCGCGCCGGTGGGCGGCGTCTTGGCCCTCTGGATCACCGGTACGCCGTTCTCGGTGTCGTCCGGCATCGGGTTCCTGGCCCTCGCTGGGGTCTCGGTCCAGACGGCTGTCGTCTACATCTCCTACGTCAACGAACTCAGACGCGACGGCGCGCCGCTGGCCGAGGCTATTCGCGAGGGCGCCATCCTGCGGCTGCGCCCGATCACGATGACCGCGCTGGTGGCGGCGTTGGGCTTGGCGCCGGCGGCGCTGGCCACTGGGGTCGGCACCGATTCACAGAGGCCGTTCGCCCTGGTCATTGTCAGCGGCCTCTTCACCCGCCTGTTGATCAGCGTTTTCCTGATGCCGGTGCTCTATACCCTTGTGGCGCGTCCCGATGACCGGCTGGAAGTGTGACGCCGTTTTGGGCGATTGTCCGGATTCAGTTTGCCGGTCCTTGGGAGTCTGGCAGGCCGAGAATCCGCTTGGAGATGATGTTGTTCTGGATTTCGTGCGAGCCGCCGAAGATGGAAAATGCCTTGCCGGCGAGCCAGCCGCGCACCTCCGCCAGTTCGTCGGCTTCGAAGCCCTCACCCTCCCAGCCCAGACCCTGGCCGCCCATGATCTCGATCACGAGTTCGGATCGGTCCTGAGCCACCTTCATGCTGACGTTTTTCATGATCGAGGTGGTCGCACTGGGGCTGGCGTTGCCCTTGGCTTCCGCGGCCGCGCGCCGGACGGTCTGGCGCAGGGCCTGTTCCTCCATCTTGTGAACGATGATCCGGCTGCGCAGGTCGCCGTCGGCAAGCACGCCGTGTTCATTCACGCCGACATACCGCTTGGCCAGTTCGACCACGCCGTGAGGCTCGCGCGCCGCGCCGGCGGTCTCGGTTCGGACGCCCATGCCGTTGCGCTCGTGCTGCAGCAAGCGCTTGGCGATGCTCCAGCCGCCGCCCAGCCGGCCGACCAAATTCTCCTTCGGAACCTCGACGTCGGTGAAGAAGGTTTCGCATTGGCCCGAGGCGCCCGAAATCATCTTGATCGGCCGCGCCACAACGCCGGGGGCCCTCATGTCGATCAAGAGGAAGCTGATGCCGTCGTGCTTGCGGGTGTTGTCGGTGCGAACCAGGCAGAAGCACCAGTCGGCGAATTGCGCGCCGGACGTCCAGATCTTCTGGCCGTTGACCAGGAAGCGGTCGCCTTTGTCCTCGGCCTTGGTCTGCAGCGAAGCCAGGTCGGAGCCCGCGCCCGGCTCGGAGAAGCCCTGGCACCAGCGCAGCTCGCCGCGGCAGATCGGGGGTAAGTGGCGCAACTTCTGGGCTTCGGTCCCGTACTCCAGCAAGGTGTGGCCGAACATGCCCGGTCCCATGCCCTGGATCGGATTGCGCGCGCCAATGGCGGCCATTTCCTGGCTCAGAACGCGCGCTTCGGTCGGCGAAAGACCGCCGCCTCCGTAGGCCTTGGGCCAGGTGGGCGTGCCCCAACCTTTTTCGCCGATCCTCTGTCGCCAAAGATCGGCGTCGCCGCTCGGTCGCGGGCCGCTTACCGCCGCCTCCGCCCCCAAGTCCGGAGTCTCGCGCAGGGAGGTCGGGAAATTCGCCTCCAACCACGCCCGCGTCTCGGCACGGAACAACGCGAGTTCGCTACATCCTTCGTCGCCGAAATCCGCCATCAAAACCTCTCCCTGAAATTCCATGGGCTCATGCCGACAATCCCCACGTCGTCGCCCTACGCCTTGACCGGCACGGCAATCGGTGCGACCGGCGCCGTGCGGCCGAACGGTGTGAAGTACTTTTCCGCCCGTGGGAAAAATTCGGCGATTATGGCCTCGGCGTCCCAGCCGCCCTGGCGCGAATAGGTCTCGATCGGGCGCGGCTGCGAATAAATCGAAAGGTTGTAGGCGCCGGCGCCGAAGATCTGGCCCGAGATCGACTTGGCCGCCTCCGACATCAGCGCCACCGCCAGCTGGGCGGGCCTGACCGGGCTTTGCACCTCGCGCATGGCCTCGCGCCGCTTGGCCGCCTCTTCGTCGCGGGGCACGGAATCGGTCATGCGCGTGGCGGCGCCGGGCGCCAGCGCGTTGGAGCGCACATTGTTGCGCGCGCCTTCCAAAGCGATGATCCGCGAGAAGCCGGCGACGCCCATCTTCGCCGCCCCATAGTTGGCCTGGCCGACGTTGCCGATCAGCCCCCGAGGTCGAGCTGAACATGACATAGGCGCCATCCCGCTGGCCGCGGAAGTGATTGATGGTCGCACGGACCACATTGAAGTGTCCGCGCAGGTGGACGTCCATGATCGCGTCCCACTCTTCTTCGGTCATGTTGTGGGCCATGCGGTCGCGCAGGATTCCGGCTGGATTGCCGACGGCGTGAAGGGCCCCGAACGCATCCATGGCCTGTTGCACCATGCGGCCGACGGCGCGAAGGTCGGTCACGCTCTCGAAATTGGCCACCGCCTCGCCGCCGGCGTCTTTGATAAGGTCCGCGACCTCCTGAGCCGGGGCCTTGTCCGCGCCTTCACCGTGGAGACCGCCGCCGAGGTCGTTCACCACCACCTTCGCGCCCTGCTTGCCCGCCAGCATCGCGATCTCGCGGCCGATCCCCCGCCCGCCGCCGGTGACCAGCACCACCCTCCCAGCGAGCAGACCCATGGCGCGACTCCTCGAGCCACCTGTGAAATGCGGCTCGAACCTTATCGGCTGGCCGGACCAAACCGCAAGCCGGGGTTGGGGGCGCCTACATCGGCGGCGGGGCGCCGCCCAGCGACGCGTTGGTCGAGAACATGGCGCTGCACTATGCGACGATGGTCTCCCACCTGTCGTGCGCCTGCCGCATCGGCGATGTCGTCGATCCGCGGCTGCGCGTCTTCGGCGTCGGAAGGCTTCGCGTGGCGGACGCCAGCATCATGCCCGAATTGTCAGCGGCAACACCAACGCCGCGTCGATCATGATCGGCGAAAAGGCGGCCGAAATGATCGCCCGCGACCATGGCGTGAAGCTCGAGTGGTTCGTCGGTGAGCGATCACCGAACGGCTGAGCGCGCATAGGTCGGCGCCGACGCGACCCTTTGGCTGGGTTGACGCATTATTGACGATGAACTGACGAACGTTTCACGAACATCGTCTTGCGAAAGTGTGGGCCGGGGGCGAAGCGTACAACGGTAAGACTCTTTGAAAGATTTCCCGCGACCCGCGGAACCGGCGCGCGCGTCGGCGGTTAAGGCGCTTTGCACGAGGAGGCCATTATGGGAATCATTGTAGCGCTCCTCATGGCCCAAACCCTGGCCGTCTGCCCGCCGTCCGCCGCACCTGCGATTCTCGGGGCCGGCCCGGTTCACGCGGACTTTGATTTCGCGGGCTTGTCCCAACTCGTGACCGCCTCTTACCGGGCGGCCGAGCCTCGCCTTTCAGAATCCGACAGGCGCGCGGCCACGGCGCTGCTCGCACAAATGCACAGCGCTCGCCTCGCGGCGCAAGCGGCCGAGGCGTCGGATGACGCGGCCGCGCTCACGACGAAGATCGCTGAAATCCAAGGCGACATCGACGATTTGAGCAAGATCATCACGCCTCGCGCCACGAGCGGCCAAGCGCGCGCGGTGGCCATCAGGATCGCGACAAACCCGCAAAATTGAGCTTCTGCCCCACGCCGTTGAGCTGAATTCATCCGTGAGGCGACGATCGCGCGGCGGCCCGGCGCGGGCCGGGGAGGGAACTTCGGCGAACCGTTCCCGTTTGCAAGGGGCGGATGAACCGCTCTCCGGGAGAACTCGATGCGCGTTTTTGGCCTGACTGCGTTGCTCACGCTTGGAATCGCATCCGGCGTCTCGGCCGCGACCTGCCGAAACCCCAACACCGGCCGGATCGTGCCATGCGTGGCGAGCTACGGCGCCGCGACGCCCGGCGTGGGAAGAACTGTCGTGGTTGCCGGTCCCGCGGCAAGGGTCAGACCCATCGTCCGATGCGGCGCGGTCCGCTGTGGAAGGGTCGCGGTCACTCCGGTCGCGCCGCCCCCGGCGACGACCATGCCAGCTCCCCGACCGGCGCCGGGCTATACTCCGCAGTGATGCGCGATCGCGGCGTCTCGATCGCCTAGGGGTCGCTGGTTCACCATCCACGCCCGGCGCGCCTCACCGCGGCCATGCGCAAATGGCGTGCCCCATCGAAAAAGCATGCCACCGATACGCAGCGCCTGCCAAAACCGCTCAGGCGACAGGGAGGCGACAAAGTGCGCAGAGGAGACGGGGTGAAATCGGCGATCCGGGCGCCCGCCCTGGCGGCGGGGCCGGTTCGATCCTTGGCCCAGGCCGACCACGGTTGGGCTCTGCCGTCCAACACCCTGTGGAAGGGTTTCCAGCGCGACCACGTCGCCGGCCTGGAATCGAGGTTCAAACCGACGGGGCGCGAGTCGGGCGCCAGGCGCTCCAACTCAGGGGGGATCGCGGTCCCGCCGTATCGCCCAGCTCCGCAGCGATGGGCCCAAAGCATCCTTTAGAGGTGCGAGCCACGGTTCGAACCGCCGCCAGTGATCCAGCCCCTCGCGAAAGATCGGTCGGCGGACCTGTTCCGAACTGGCCGTTCGCACCACGCGGTCGTTTTCGTAAAATCGCAGGCAGGCGGCCTCGAACGGAAGACCGCAATAGTCGAGCAGCCGACGGACCTCACGCTCGGTGTCCTCCACCAGGTCTTCATAGAGCATCCGATGAATCCTACCGGACGGCAGAACCTCATCGAAATGAGCCATGAGCTCGACATAATCGCGGTAATAGCGGCCGATATCGCCCAGGTCATAGGAGAAGCCATGGCCCCGCGCGAAATGCTGCTTGAACGCGGAGAAGCCGGCGGCCATCGGGTGGCGGCGCGCGTCGATGATCTTCGCCTTGGGCAGGATGAGCTGGATCAGGGCGATGTGATGGAAATTGTTCGGCATCTTGTCGACGAAGAAGGGTCGGCTCCGCCGGCGATGGATGCGAGCGGCCTCGACGTATCGTTCCCCGAGCGCGACGCGCTCGTCGCCGCTCAACGCCGCCACCGCTTCGAAATAGTCGCCCGGCCCGGCGTCCCGATCACGCGCCAAGCCCCTGGCCATGTCCATGAGCTCGGGCAGTTCGCCGACCCCTTCCACCGCCGGGTGGCTGGCGAGGATCTGCTCGATCAAGGTCGAGCCTGATCTGGGCAGGCCGACGACGAAGACCGGCGCGGTCGAGTGCGATCCCGCGCCGGCCCGCCGGGTGAAGAAGGAGCGGTGGAAGAGCGCCTTGGCGCGCCGCATCCGCGTCGTCGTCGCTGGCGCGTCGTAGCCGACCTGGGCGCGGCGCAGCCCGGCGCCCGCCGCGTAGTGCTCGAAGGCCTCACCAAACTTGCCGGCGTCCTCCCGCGCCTTGCCCAGGGCGTAGTGCAGATGCAGGCGGTCCTCGACCCGCAGCTCGGTCCGCACCAGTTGGGCGCGCATCGCTTCCTTTTCGCCGGTTGAAAAGCTCACCGTCTTGAGGTTGGCGAGGCTCCAATAGGCTTCGCCAGAACAGGGCGAGAGGGCGATGCAGCGGTGGTAGGCGGCGACGGCGTCATCCCGCCGGCCGGTCGCCCGCAGGGCGTGGCCAAAGGCGAGCCAAAGCTTTGGCTGGTTCGGCTGATCGGCGAGAAGAGCCTCATAGTTCTCGATCGCGCGGCCATGGCCGCCGAGCAGGCCCGGTCTGTCGGCCAGTAGATCACGGTAGCTGGGCTCGGCCAGCACATCGGCCGGCGAACGCTCGACCTCATCACCGGTCGAGGTCAAGAGGTGGCCGAGCTCGGGCCAGACCTCGGCCAGGGGCGGTTGATCATGATGCAACGCTCTCATCGGCGCGACGTGGCGCGCCCGCCAATCTCGGACGCGGCGGGTTTCTGTCAAGCGGCTGAGCGTCCGTTTTGCGGGCGCGTTGAATGGGTCCGTGGCGTCCGCATTACCAGGGTTTAATCCCAGGCCGGCTTGCGCGTCGGCCAGCCAAGCGCCACGGTCCCACCAAACGCTCGGGGGACCGCCCATGCTCGACCGCCGCCGCCTGCTCGCCGCCACCGCGGCCGCCGCCACCGCCCCTCTGCTGGCGCGCGCCGCCGCCGTGGCGCCGCCCCCCGACGCCGCCAAGGCCGAGGGCGCGAGGATGCAGAAGCTGTTCACCGGCCTGGTGAACGAATTCCTCGACCGCTCGCCCGAGCTGGCGACCAATGTGGGGTTCGATGTCGGCCCCCGAGCGCACCAGCGCGCCGAGCTGGACGACCGCTCGCTGGCCGCCCTCGCCCGCTTCGAGGCCGCCGACGCGGACGATCTGGCCAAGCTCCACGCCATCGATCGGGCGATCCTGAGCCCGAGCGACAAGGTGAGCTATGATGTGGTGGACTATGTTTTCTCCGCCATCGTGCAGGGCGAAAAGACCTTCGACTATGCGGGCGGCCAGTTGCAGCGGCCCTATGTGGTCAGCCAGCTTTCCGGCGCCTATCAGGGGGTGCCGGACTTCCTCGACAGCCAGCATCCGGTCAAGACCAAGACCGACGCGGACGCGTATCTTTCCCGCCTCGCAGCCTTCTCCACCTGCCTCGACCAGGAGAGCGAGCAGGTGCGCCATGACGCCGGCCTCGGCTGCGCGCCGCCCGACTTCGTCATAGACAAGACCCTCATCCAGCTTACGGCCCTGCGCGACGTCCCGGCGGACAAGGCGAACATGGTGACCTCGCTGGCGCGCCGCGCCAAGGCGGCCGGAGTCGACGGCGACTGGAGGGCGGGCGCCACGACGATCTATGAGGGTCAGGTGCGGCCCGCCCTGGATCGCCAGATTTCCCTCTTCCACGATCTGCGCGCCAAGGCGCCGCATGACGCGGGCGTGTGGCGCCTGCCCAAGGGCGGCGAGTACTACCGCCAGTCCCTGGCCCAGGCCACCACCACAAATCTCTCGCCGGCCGAGGTGCACAAACTCGGACTCGAAACGGTGGCCGAGCTTTCCGCCCGGGTCGACACCGCGATGAAGGCGCAGGGCTACGCCAAGGGCACGGTGGGCGAGCGATTTCGCGCCCTCTACGATGACCCCAAGTTCCGCTATCCGGACACCGACGAGGGCAAGGAAAAGCTGCTGGCCGACCTGAACCTCAAGGTGGCGGAGATCACCAAGCGGCTGCCCGGCTATTTCGGCGCCTTGCCCAAGGCCCCGCTGCTGATCAAGCGCGTGCCCAAGGCGACCGAGGCCGGCGCGCCGGGCGGCTATTACCAAGGCGCCGCGCTGGATGGTTCGCGCCCCGGCATGTACTACATCAACCTGCGCGACACCGCCGAGACGCCGAGCTGGACGCTGCCCACTCTAAGTTTCCACGAGGGCATCCCCGGCCACCACCTGCAGATCAGCCTCGCGCAGGAATCGGATCTGCCGATCATCCGCCGCGTGATCGGATTTAACGCCTATCAGGAGGGCTGGGCCCTCTATGCCGAACAGCTCGCCAGCGAGATGGGCATGTACGACAACGATCCGTTTGGGCGCATCGGTTATCTGCACGACGCCCTGTTCCGGGGCGTGCGGCTGGTGGTCGACACGGGCTTGAACGATCTGCGCTGGAGCCGCGAGCAGACGATCAAATACTACGTCGACAACCTCGGCGACCAGGAGGCCACGGCGGTGACCGAGGTGGAGCGCTACTGTGTCGAGCCGGGCCAGGCGTGCAGCTATATGGTCGGCAAGCTCACCTGGTTGCGCCTGCGCGCCAAGGCCAAGGCGGCGCTCGGCCCCAAATTCGATATCAAGAAGTTCCACGACGCGGCCTTGCTCAACGGCGCCATGCCGCTGAAGGTGCTGGAGACGGTGATCGACGACTACATCGCCAGGACGCAGGCGGCGTAGAGTCAGAGGGGCCGTCCGAGCGGAACGCCGGTCGAGGCAGCCACGGCATCCAGATCGCGCTGGCCCCGCGCGGACGGCCGCGGCGCTTCTTCCAAGCCCGGCCGCGCCGTGCAACATCGCGGTCCAAGACTGACTGTGGCGGCGCTTGGCTAAGCGGTCACACCTGTGTTCGGGGCGGTCAGCGGCCCTCCTGCGCCAGATACTTGGCGAGCGGTTCCCAATAGTGCGAATGCCATCCCTGGGCCAGATGAAGCGCTGTTCCCGCCGGGAAGCCGGTATGGTCGAACACCAGCCTCGTGCCCGGACCTTCCTCGGCCAGCGCGAACTTCACCAGCGAGAAATCGCCGGGACCCCAGCTGGCGGCGCGCCACACCTGCACGAGGCGCTCGTCGGGGGAGAGTTCGATCTGCCGGCCGGTGATATAGCCGCCGAAGAGCACAAAAGGTCCGCCGACGTCACGGCTGATGTCGGTCCGTATCGCCCCAGGCGCGGTGAGCAGCGGCACGGCGTCGCTCAGGCGCGTGACCTGATCGAACGCCCCGCTGTCTGTCAGCGCGCGCCAGACGCGCCGGCGCGGGGCGCCCAGCACGACTTCCTGATGGATGGCGTCGGCCGTGTGTGAAATTCCGTCGCCCTGCGATGGATCGGCGGCGAGGAAAGCGTCGGGGGCGGCCAGCGCCGTTCTCGCGACGACCAATCCGGCGGAGGCCGCCGCCAGGCCGCCGGCGAGCGCTCGGCGCGATAGGCGATGTGTCGTCATGGGTGGTCTCCCTTCCCCGTTTCGTTAGCCTCGTCCGATGTACGGCATGGCGGTGGCCATGACCGTCATGAACTGAACATTGGCCCCAAGCGGCAGGCCCGCCATGTACGCCACCGCCTCGGCGACCACCGCGACATCGATGGTGGGCTCGGATCGAACCGCTCCGTCGGCTTGAGGCGCGCCGGCGGCCATCTTCGCCGTCATCGCTGTCGCCGCATTACCGATGTCGATCTGCCCGCAGGCGATGTTGAAGGGCCGGCCGTCCAGGGCGGTCGATTTGGTCAGGCCGGTGATGGCATGCTTGCTGGCGGTGTAGGCGGCCGAGCGCGGCCGGGGGCTATGAGCCGATATCGAGCCGTTGTTGATGATCCGCCCGCCCATGGGCGTCTGGGACTTGAATTGCCGAAACGCCTGCTGGGTGGCTATGAAGGCGGCGGTCAGGTTGACGTCCACCACGCGCCGCCAGTCCGCCAGGTCCAGGTCTTCCAGCGGGACGGGCGGCGCGCCCGATCCGGCGTTGTTGAACAAAAGATCGAGCCGGCCGAACCGGGTCCGCACCGCCTCGAACAGGCCCTCCACGGCCTCGGCATGCGTGACATCGGCGGGGTGAACCAGCGTCTCGGCCCGCGCGCCGGCCAGGGCCGAGGTCTCTTCCAGCCGCTCGGCGCGCCGCCCGGTCAGCGCGACGGCGAAACCGGCCTTCACCAGCGCCAGGCTCGCGGCCCGCCCGATCCCGGAACCCGCGCCGGTCACGATGGCGATCTTGCTCATTGCCTTGCCTCCCGCCGCCGTCGGCCGATCGCTCATCGCCGCGGCCACCGCAATCGCCAGTCTGTCACCCCGAGGCGTCAACCGCTATCGTTGGGTGGCGCGCGAGAAGGAGCCAAGCCATGCTCTATTGGATCTACGACATCCCGACCTTCGTCCTCGGCGCGCTCGTCCTGATCATCTTCGTGGCCGGCGCCTGGCTGACGACCCTGGCGCTGCGATCTTTTGTTCGCACCCGGCTCCACGCCAAGCGGAGCGCCAATGACCTGATCGCGGCCACGTTTTCCAGCTTCGCGGTTCTCTATGGCCTGCTGCTGGGACTGCTCGCCGTGGGCGCCTACGAGAACTTCGCCCATGTCGACGATGGCGTGAGCCGCGAAGCCGCCAGCCTGACCGTGCTCTATCACTTGGTCTCCAGCTATCCCGCCCCCATCCGCGACGAGCTGCGTGGGGACATCGCGGCCTACACCCTCGACACCATCGACAAGGTCTGGCCACTCCAGGAGAAGGGCCTCGTGCCGCCCGAGAATCAGCGCCGCCTGTCGACCCTCTACGCCGATCTTCTCTCCTTCAAGCCGCATGATCCGGGCGAGACGGTGACCCACGCCGAGACGCTCAGAACGCTCAATCAGTACGCGGAGCTGAGGCGCGCCAGGCTGGTCAATGTCAGGCACGGCCTGCCGACCATCCTGTGGTACGTGGTGGCCATCGGGGCGGTGATCGCCATTGTCTTTGTCTCCCTGTTCGACATGGAGATACAGGTTCACCTGGTGCTCGGCGCGTTGTTCGCGGCCTTCCTTGGCATGACCATCTTCCTGATCGCGGCCATGGATCACCCGTTCCAAGGCGGAGTGAGCGTTTCCTCCGATGCGCTGGCGAACGCCTACAACTCGGTCATGAAGCCGGGCTCCGCGGAGCAGCCTCTTAACCCGACGCCTGGCTCCGAAGGGTCCGCTGGGCGGCGACTTGGCGCGGCGCTCGGCCCTCCTCACGGCTGATGAGCGTCGCGACCAGGCTTGCGATGGCGGCGCCGGTGAGCCAGGCGCCGGGCATGGCCTTGTCGTGCGTGAGCTTGATAAGCCACGTGGCGATGAACGGGGTGAAGCCTCCAAACGCCGTGGCGAGGCTGTAGGCGAGACTGAACCCCGACGTCTTGACCGCCGGCGGGACGATCTCGGTCAGGAAGACCACCATCGCCGCATTGTAGCTGGCGTAGAGGGCCGAGAGCCACAGCTCCACCGCCAGCAGTTTAACGACGCTCGGCCCCGCGGCGAGCCAGGCCATGGCCGGATAGGCGGTAAGTATGGCAAGGACGGTGCAGGCGATCAGGATCGGCTTGCGGCCGATCCGATCGGAGAGCGCGGCCATCGCCGGCAGCCAGATCAGGTTGGAGAGGCCGACGCAGGCGGTGACGGCGAGGTTGGCGCGGTCGGGCAGATGGAGGAGATGGCCGAAGCTCGGCGTGTAGGCGGTGATGGTGTAGAAACTCACCGTCGTCATCAACACCAGCGCCACGCCCGTTGCGACGCGGGCGCGGCCGCGCCACAGGCCAGCGATGGTCTCGCGCAAAGTCGGCCTCGCCTTTTGGGCCTCGAAGACCGCCGTTTCGTCGAGATTTCGCCGCAGGAGGAAGATCAACGGCACGATGAGGCAGCCGACCGCCAGGGGAATTCGCCAGCCCCAGGAGGCGAGCTCGGCGGGGCTCAAGACCAAGGAAATCAGCGCCCCCATGCCCGCCGCCACGACCACCGCGACCTGCTGCGAGGCCGACTGCCATGAGACGTAGAAACCCTTGTGCCCGGGCGTGGCGATCTCGGCCAGATAGACCGAGACGGCGCCCAGCTCCGCGCCGGCCGAAAAACCCTGCACGAGCCTCCCGGTGAGTACGATCAACGGCGCGGCCATCCCGATGGCGAAATAGCCGGGCGTCACCGTCAGGGTGATGGCGCCCAACCCCATCAGGCCGAGGGTGAGAAGAAGCCCCGCCCGCCGTCCGCGGCGATCGGCATAGGCGCCCAGGATGACGGCCCCCAAGGGGCGCATAAGGAAGGCGGCCCCGAAGGTCGCCAGGGATTTGAGCAGGGTGTCCATCTCGTCGCCGGCCGGAAAATAGGCCCGCCCGATGGCGCCGGCGAAATAGCCGAACACCATGAAATCGTACATCTCCAGAAAGTTGCCGCTCGCCACACGGGCGATTTCCCAGGCCCTTGCGCGAGGCGGCTTGCCGGCGAGGCGCGGCCGGGCGGTCACGCCTCGCGATCCCCGCTCCCGCCGCGTTTCTCCCCCTCGCTCGCCTCGCCGCGGTCCCGCATGCGCAGGATCATCGACTGGCTGGCCAAGGCCATCAGGGCGCCGCCCTCGGCGAAAAGCCGCATGGACCCATGGGCGAAACCGCCGTGGACCCCGTCGATATGAATGTCGCAGAGCACCCATTCAGTATCGGCCGCGCTGAAGAAGCGGATCGTGTTATCCAGGCTATTGCCGCCGGCGTTTCGCCCTAGGGCCGAACCGATGCCCGAGGGCACGTGATCGGCCATGATCGCCAGCAGGGTCGAATCCACCGCCTGGCCGCCGCGCGGACGCATCCACAGGATCAACCGCCCATCTCCGCTCGCCCCCTCCGGGTCCGACGCCCGTGGATGGCGGCCCTTGGCCACGCGGACCTCGATGTGGCTGTGCAGGTCGGCCCGATCGGAGTTCCAGCGCTCGCTCTCCACGCAGTCTTGCGGAGCGGCCACGGCGGGGGCCTTCGCCCACTGATGGGAGATGTCGCCCGGCCGCGCGCCGAGGGCCGCGTTGACGGTGAGGATCTCCTTGTCTCCCACATGGGCGATGACCCGCGCCTGGGTGGTGCGGTGGCCCTGGGCCGGGGCCCAGACATCCAGATCGACCACCGA
>Ga0182024_10001628_pt1 | contig 57396 bp, 44 predicted proteins | sample P32metaG_FD_120480 | JGI IMG/M metagenome (GOLD analysis project Ga0182024, IMG submission 120480) | Permafrost microbial communities from Stordalen Mire, Sweden - P3-2 metaG (Illumina Assembly) | ecosystem: Environmental > Terrestrial > Soil > Wetlands > Permafrost | place: Sweden: Stordalen...
CCATCGTTTCCGGAGCGGACCCGCAATTATTTCATCGAGGCAGTCTGGTCCTATGTGAACGGGCGCAACGCGATGAAGTTGAGCGACATATCCACGTCGTCTGAGTTCGTTCTCAGCGGGGACATCACGCAGACCCTCGCCTATCCGTACCCGTATGGCAAGTACGCCACAAGCGACGCGGATTTAAGCGATGAATACGGACCGCTGCTGATATTCCCGGCTCAAGGCGGCTTCCTCATGCATCGCGGAGGCGACAACATCCTCTTCGCCGACAGCCACGTTGAAACCTTCGCGGCTTTCGACCCGGTCCGGATCACATTTCATCCCACCAAGGCGCGTTCCTGGGAGCAGGTGAGCCAGGGCGGGCCGGATTGAATGAAAGCACCAGCTTCTGCCTGAGCGAGCGCCAGACACGGGCGCGGACGTGCCATGCCAGGACCGGGTGGCCCGCGCTCAATTACCCGACGCCGATTCAGTGGGGGGCAGCGACGACCAATAGGACACTTTGCGCTGATCGAGGGCGAAGGTCAGGCCAAGTTGATCGCCGATGTTCTTTGCCGCCTGGGCGATCTGCTCCTGGGAGAGGTTACCGTGAAGGTGATTGCTCCACATGTAGGAAAGGCTTCCCTGGGTGGCAGGGGCGGGCTTTTCAGGGTCGTCATAGATCACTTCACGGCCCAGCGCCTCGCCAATCGCCCGGAGGAGCCCACCGCGGTCTCCGATGGCCATGCCGTTGGGCTTTTTTGGGGGCTTGCCGAGGTAAAAGTGTACCAAGAACGTGCGCATTCCGCTGGTTTGGAGGTCGTCGGGGTTGAGCGGCTTGCACGTCACTCGGCCGGTCGCGATGAGAACAGGTCGAATGCCTTCTCGCTTTTCGAAGCGGATTTGGGCTTGCTGTTCATCCAGGACGACCTTTGACAGGCCCTCGAACTGCGCTTCAAGAGGCACGCCGCGACGAACCACCCAATCTCCGAAAACGGCTCGATTATAATCTGCCGGGAGCATATCCAGCTTGTAAGTTGGCACGCCGAACACGTCATGAACCACCTGTCCCACGGTTGACTTCGCGGCATTCCATTGATTGAGGTCGGTATGATGGCCATCGGACAAAAACACGTGAATCGACGAAGTATCCTTCATGTTGAACATGTCGTGCGGGTCAACCGACTGGAAGTAGGCGTCACGTTCGGGAATAAACGGCGGCTGCACGTGCTTGAGGTTCTGCCCCGGGTCCAGAGCGTACGCTTGATCGAACCGATCCTTCATGTCGGGGGTCATCGGCGATGCCGGCGCAACAGCCGGACGACCGGGCGCTCTGATCGTAGGCGGCGGCGCGCCGGGGGTGAGCACGATCTGCCGCTCCGTTGGTGGCCGGTTGACGTAGATCACCGTAGCGGTGGTCCCGCCTACCAGAAGTGCCGCAACTGCAACGGCCCCGGTCATTTGTGCTTTTGTCCAGGCCATAAGCTGTATCGCTCCTTTCAGACTCAGGGGAATGGCGGCCTTGGCCGCGACAGCCGAGAAGGCGGCGTGAGCCGCCGCATCGGCAAGACTCGCCGGTGCCGCCTGGACGGCGTGGGCGCTCAGGACGCTGGCCAGCCCGAGGGCCGACGGCGTCACGCCACGGGTAGCCAATTTCACCCGAAGCCGCTCCGTTGCCCGCCAGAGCCGCTGGCGGGCGGCATCTTCGCTGATGCCCTGGAGGCTTCCGATTTCGCGCACGCTGCGCCCTTCAAAGAACCGCAGCGCGATGGCGCGCCGGTCCTTTTCACTCAAGCCCATCAAGGCGGCGTCCAACAGCGGCCGGACATCATCCCAGGTACTTTCGTCGGGCTCAGTGATGGTTTTTTTCGGGTTTATCATTGCCGCGTGTTGTTCGTGCTTGCGTCGCCGCCGCTCGCGCCGCAGGGCATCCAGCGCTGCCAGGTGCGTGGTGCGAAACAGCCATGCCGACAGGACGACATCGCGATGGACCAGGTCCGGGGCCTTGCGCGCCAGCGTGATGAAAACGACCTGGGTCACGTCCTCGGCCAAGGCCCGGTCGTTCACCTGCCGCAAGGCTGCGGAATAAACCATGTCGATTCGCCGCTGGACCAGTGCGGTAAACGCCTCCTGCGAGGCATCGCGGACAAACTGCCGCAGGCAGGCCATGTCGGGCGCTTCGATTTGGTCAGATTTGTCGTGAATCATCCGCTCACTCTTATGCTGCCGGCCGGGCCTCAGGCATAACAGGGTTTATTGGGAGTCAGAAAAATGCTAGCAACCTTATTCCTTGTTCCCACCCCCCCGGTACTCCGGTGGAGGGTTAGGGAGGGGGGTTTCGACGATATGGCCACCGTCCAAACCCAGCCGTGCCCCCGCCCGGGGCGGGGCGGCAGAAAAACCGGCCGCCACTTTTTCGACTTCCAATAGCGATTTTCGCCTGCAAGTCACAATCGGCCGGCGGCCGTACGAGTACGCCGATCTGCATTCTTTTGTCCCCAAGCGCTCGCGAGGGGCAATATAACGGTGTGAAGGATTGCCGATGATTCTGGTCCGAGCCGGCGTTTCGTCGACGGGTTTCACAAGCTGTTCACGCCGCATGTGGCAGTGCGAGGCATCGCGCTTCATGAACCAGGTGAGCGACTCCCTTGCCGAAAGCCGAGGCTTGAAATTGTGCGTGACAATCAGGACTTGATTTCTAGCAACTCCGAGGCGAAGGTGACCTCGATCCTCGACATCCGCAGGATCGAAGAGCTATCGATCAATGCCCGGCCCTCGTTGAAGCAGATCCACTATGACGGCTGGGTCCTCCGGTTTGCCGGTGGCTATACGCGTTGTTCCAACAGCGTTAACCCGCTTTATCCGGGGGACCTGGACGTCAGAAGGAAAATCCGGCATTGTGAATCCGTCTATCGAGCTGCTGGCTTACCAACAATCTTCAAAATCATGGCGGCGGCGCAGCCCGCTGGAATCCGCGATGCGCTGTCCGCAGTTGGCTACCGCGAGCAAGCCCGGACGAGCGTGCAGTCATTTGATCTGTCATTGTTGCCAAGCGACTCGGCTGGGCCTTCATCGATTAGTGTCCGAGGATGGGACTATCCTTCGGACGAGTGGCTCTGGGCTTTCGTTCAGTTCGCGCTCGTGGCTCAGCAGCAAGAGCCTCTCCTGCGGACAATACTCGGCAACATTGCTCCGAGAGCCCGGTTTGCGGCGGTTAATGATGCAGAAGGCATCTGCGCCTGCGGCATGGCTGTGCTCGAGGACGATTGGCTCGGGCTGTTCGACATTGTCACTCGTCCCGAGTGCCGCCGAAGGGGATTCGGGCGGCATGTGGCCAATGCCCTGCTCGACTGGGGTCTCGCCAACGGGTCAGCGCGGGCCTATCTGCAAGTGATGTTGGACAACGTTGCCGCACGGTCGCTATTCGCGGGGATCGGCTTTCGCGAACTGTACCAATGCGTGTACCTTGTGGAATGGGATTATTCACTCGTCTAACACATGCGTGGCAGGACCACATTCCGATGGAGCAGCCGCCAGGACAGGATCCCCGAGAATTTCGCCTGCCCTGTCACATCGGCCGGCGGCCGTACATGATGTTTATATGTCCGCAAACGTGCCGAGCCGCGCGCCAGCCGTACCCGATGCCCAACTGCTCGGCGCTTATGCCGGAAGTGGGGACCCCGAAGCCTTTAAGGCGCTGGTCGACCGGCATATCAACATGGTCTTCTCCGCCGCCCGCCGCCAGATGACCAGCCAGCATGATGCCGAAGACGTCACGCAGGCCGTGTTCATCATCCTGGCGCGTCAGGCGGGGAAGTTTGACCAGCACGTCATCCTGCCGGCCTGGCTGTATCGCGCAACGCTATTCGCCTGCCATAGCGCACGAAAGGCCCAAACCCGACGAAAGAGACACGAAATGGCGGCGGCAACACATAAGACCGAAGCTGTCGGCGATACCGCCCCGGGCGTCGCCGAGCAATGGACTCAATGGCTCCCTCTGCTCGATGCGGCCATGGCATCGCTGGGAGAAAAAGACCGGACTCTGCTGCTCCTGCGTTTCTTCCAGGGTCTAAACACAAATGAGCTTGCTGTGGCGATGGGCCCTCTCCGGTGCAGCAACCCGGAAACGGCTGCAACGGGCGATCGAAAGACTGCGTCGATTCTTCGTCCGGCGGGGCATTGCCATAAGCGGGACGGCGCTCGCCTCGGGATTGGCCGCGCACGGCGTCAGCGCGGCTCCGGCGGGTCTATCGGCTGTCGTCGCTAAGGCGGCGATTCCGGCGGCCAGCGTCACTGCCGCCACGGCAACTTCCCATGCCCTTGCGAAAGGAGCGCTCCTGGCCATGAAAATGTCCACCCAGATCAAAACCGCCTCGGTCATCGCCGCTCTGGTCCTGCTTCTCGCTGGCGCGATCGGTATCGTGTATTGGAAATCGTCCGGCACTCTCGATAACGGCGACAATACCCAGACGACCGCGCTTCCTGCCGCGTTATCGTCTCAAAAACCGGCCGACGTGCGGCCAGCGCCGGCCGCCCAGCCAGTGGCACTGGCGGAGTATCTCCCCGGCGGCACCATTCCTATCCTTGCCGACCCGGCCAGGAAGGATGACCGCAACCTGGGCCAGACCATCGAGGCCGAACTGTTCGATGATAGCCGCGGGCTCCAGATCGTTGCGCCGGGAATCAGCGATTGGAAGACCGACAGCGTCGCCCGGTATGACAACGTGGATTTCGGGCCGCTTGCTCGGCTGGATGCCGTGGGCCATGGGATGGCGACGCACTTTGCCGCGAACATCGCCTGCCCGCAGGACGTGGGAGCGCACCTCGAGGTGAGGGTGGATGATCCGGCGAGTACGCCGATCTGCGTCCTGGTCGTAGCCGCCAATGGGGGCATTGGGCAGAGGAACGCGCAAATGGCTCCGCTGTCGCGACCCGTTTCAGGCCGGCACACGGTCTACCTGAGTCTGCCCGGCGGATCCGGGGTCGTCAACGTCAACTTGGACTGGTTCAAGTTTGTCTCTCTGCCGCGGTCCGCGATGCAGCAAATCGACGCCGAGCAGTTCGACGCCATGCGCGGCGCGGTCGTCACCGGCGCCGGAGTCGCCCATCTCGATCGAGGCGACTTCCTTCGTTACAGCGCAGTTGACTTCGGGCAGCGGCCGGCCGCGGTTGACGTGAGCTGCGGCGTGAGGAAACAATACGCCGGCCACATGATCCAGTTCCGGATTGACAAGTTTGACGGGCCGGTGATTGCCGAACTGAAAGTTCGCGACACCGGGGATTTCACGCAGTTCGAGACCCAGAGGACCGCCGTAAAACCGGTCAGCGGCACGCATGACCTCTACCTCACGTTCACCGGCAATGGCGTAGCCAATATTGAGTGGTTTCAGTTCAGCAAAGATGGTGCGCCGTCGACAAATCCGACCACTCGCAACGGCGGGCATTAGCGGCGGCTCAACATTTCACGTCATAAAGCCAAATCGGCGACGGTTATGAGTAGTGGCTGAATTCTCGAATCCCCCGCGATTCACGCGGGCGTCGGCATTGTCTCGAAGGGAGCTAACATGGCGTTGGTCTCGACCAAGATTAAAGTTGTCACAGCGGCCGCCATGCTGGTTTTAATGGCCGGCGGCACCGCGACAGTCGTATACAAGGCGACTCAACCCAAGACTCACGTCGTCGCGCTCGCCTCGGCCGGGCCGTCGCCTTCGCCAGCCCTCCAGGTTCCCATCGTGACCGTCAGCGAAGCCGAGTGGCGGCCGAATTTCGATCGCGTCTATTCTCTGGGACCGGGCGAAGTCCTCAAACACGTCCCCGGACCGTACATTACCGAGCGAAACGCCTATCTTGGTAAATCGTTGGGAAACATGCCTGGAGCGGATTGGACGACCTCGCCCAACTCGGCCGCCCTCTACACCTTCGATCGGCGGTCGGATGTCAACATGGAGAACGCTGATCCGTTCACTTTCCTGGGGCTGACGCAGGTCCTGTGCGGACTGAGAAGATATGACTTTGACGGGCTTGGACCGTTGGTGTCGCTACGCATGCCCGGCGACTGGGTCCGAAGCAAGGGCACGCCCGGCCCACAGTTGCTGGAAGGCTTGGCGGAGATCCTGGGCAGTCAGTTCGGCCGGCCGGTCCGATTCGTTCCCCGCACCGTCGAGCGCGACCTGCTCGTCGCCAGCGGCGCCGTGAAGATCCATTCGCTGCCCAAGGAGATGGGCAACGATATGGTGGCAATCTACGCCGACAAGCGTTCCGATACCGGCTCTGCCGGTTTCGGCATGCGTGCCGGCCCGGTGACCGATTTCCTGGGGGAAGTCGGAGAACTGGTCGGACTCAAAGCGATTAATGAGACGACGCCGAAGAGCAAGCAGTGCTTCTGGCACTACTATCTCGAGCCCGACACCATCCTTTCGTCGTCCACGCGCGACGAGGTGCTCAAGAACATATCCGACCAGATGGGCATCAGCTTCAAAGTCGAGCGTAGGCCGGTGGAGATCTGGTTCGTCGATTCCCCTCGCGACATAACAGGCCTGACGGGAAGTGGAAGGTGACCGCGGAAAAGCTCGAGGAGATCGCTTGAGCCGGATCTGTACCTTGTTTCACGCTGAAGAGATCCGGTACGGCGATCTTCCGGCGTGCCGCCAATCGTCAACCTCCAGTCGCGGTTGGATCGTCCGCCCAATCGTCGCGTACCTGTTGCCGACTCAGCGCCCTGATGGGGTCGAATGACATGCGTACCGGATCGAACGCGGCAAACGCCTCGACGTGCGTGTCGTGGGCCTCTCAGATTGAGGACGGCCGGGTGGCCGGGCTGGCGTCGGTCATGAACCAGACATCCACCTCGCGGGGCTCGCTGTCGAAGTGCAGCGAGGTCTGGGCGGCGCAGTTGCGCATGATCGTCCACCCGTCGCCCGACTAGGCTCCCTCCCGCACCTTCACCACCTGGGCCGGGGAGTTAACTTCGACGAATACTTTGCAATAGCTATACTTATCCAACCCCTGAAGGAACTGTTGGAGGGACAGTCGCCGGGGAACTTCGTCGTGGCCGGCGCGGAGGAATCGATTTGCCAGGGGGCGAGGCCGGCACACGGCACATCGTTTCACTCTTCCACAAGCAACTGGTCGCCACGGGGCCTATCCGCCTCATAGGACTGCGGCTTCCGGCCGTTCCTCGATTCTGTCCCGAATCCCCTTCGGCCGGCCATCTTAGGGCGGTTAGTCCATGAAAGACGACTGGTCACTGCTCCGGGAGTTCGCGGAAACGCACTCGCAAGGCGCGTTTGCGACGCTGTTGCATCGGCACGCGGACATGGTGTACGCGGCCTGCCTCCGCCGGCTCCACAACACCCACGACGCCGAGGACGCGGCACAGGCGGTGTTCATCATCCTGGCCCGCAAGGCCGGCTCGATCCCGCGGGGCACGATCGTGGCCGTGTGGCTGTACCGTACCGCGGGGTTTGTCGCAGCCGAGTTGTTGCGGGCAAACCGCAGAAAGAGACGGCACGAGACGGCCGCGGCGGCCGCGGCGCAGGCGGTGCGGGAGAGGCGGGAGAACGCGATGGCGCCTGAACCTTCCGGCGAGGAACTGGACCTGGCGCTGACCCGACTGGCCAAGCGCGAGTGGGCGGCGATCCTCCTGCGGTTCTTCGAGGGGCGCAGCTACGACGAAGTTGCCGCCGAGCTGGGCGTGTCGAGCGACGCGGCCAAGAAGCAAGTCCAACGGGCCGTGCGACGCCTGCGCGAGGCGATGGGGGGGACGGGCGGAGCGCCGCTGTGCGACGCGGCGGTGTTGGCCCTGCTGGCAGCGGCGCGGCGGCCCGCGCCGGCGCACCTTCAAACATTGATACTGCATGCGGTCCTGACGAGCGGCGATGCCGCCGGCACCGGCGCCGCATTGGCGAAAGGAGCCTTGTTTATGATGATGCTTACTCGGATCAAATTGATCATTTGTTGCGTGATGCTGGCGACCGCGGCGGGGGCGATTGCCCTGTGGGCGGCGCAAAACGCCGAACAGCCGGTCGAGCAGCCGAAGGATGTCGTGGTCGACTTCTCGGGCAAGCCGGTGCCGAACGCCTCCGTCGAGGTCGCGACGGACGAGCAACCGGTGTTTGTCTACGCCACGCCCGGCGCGAACAGCGTAAAAACGGACGAGGAAGGCAGGTTCTCCGTCCGGGCGGCGGCAGGCGACGCCTGGCTGTGTGTTAGGAGCGATCGCGGGTTCGCCAAGATCAAGCAACAGGACCTGGCCCGGACGCACCGAATCGTCCTCGATGCCTGGGGCAGCATCGAGGGGACCGTGAAGATCGGCAAGGACACGGCGCCCGGCCAGAAGATGTCGGTAATCGGCCTGCCGAATTTCGACCCCAAGTTCCTTCCCAACGGAGTCGTCGTCAGCCCGTTTCTCTACGAACTGACGACCATGTCGGACGGCCAAGGGCATTTCAGCTTCCCCCGCGTAGTGCCCGGGGAATGGATCGTGGGTCGGGTGCCAACCGCGATCGGCGCACAACTGATGGCCAGATACCCACAGGTCGTCACCGTCGCCCCGGGAAAGCAGACGACGTTGACCCTCGGCGGGACCGGCCGCGCGGTGGTCGGCCGGCTGGTGTCCGCGGACAACAAAGTGAAGTTCGATACCAACGACCTTTGCGCCGGCGAAATTTACCGCGTGCCGCCTCCCATGAACCTCCCGCCAGGGCTGACCCGCGCAAATTATCAGGCTGAGCAGAAGAAATGGGTCCTGTCGCCCGCCGGGAAGGACTTCCGGCTTGCCCACGCCTACGTGTACTGGTTCCCGATAGCGGCCGACGGCGCCTTCCGGGTGGACGACCTGCCCGCCGGCAAGTACGGCTTCGTTGCGAAAGGGAGCCAGAGCCAGGTCAGCTTCGTCATTCCGGACATGCCGCTGGGCTACAGCGACACACCGCTGGACCTGGGCGACGTCGCCTTTGTGCCGCTACCGAAGTGAGAATGAGCAGCCCATCAGGGCGCGTTTTTTCAAAGGAACAGATCATGCCAACGAAGACGATGCGAAAACGACTTCTCGCGACCGCGGCGCTGGCCGGTCTGATGGGCTCGCTGCTCGGCGCCACCGACAATCCACCCCCGTCCACGCCGCCGACGCGTGATCATAGCGAGCCATTGGACAGCGAATCGCATTCGCCGACCACCTCGCGACTGCCCACGGCCGTTGCGTCCGCGGAGCGCCGCCAGGCCCTGGCGGCCCAACTACGGGAGGTGTGGAACTGGCCGGAGGTGCTCGACCAGCCAGAGAAGCTCGACGCGTACGCCCCTCGCGTCATCCCGCTCGTGGGGGAGCTGGCGGAAGTCGAGAAGCTGGCGGCCGAGCAGGAGCCGGCCACGGCTTCCGGCCCGCTGGGGGTGCGCGACCAGTTGCTCGCCTTGGGCGCGCTGCTGGGGGACAAGAAGGCGATCGAGGAGCTCGCCGCGTCCGCCCGCGCCGCGGACCCGGCGGAGCGGTCGGCGGCGGAGGCGGCCGACCTCCTGTCGCGATGGTGGCGCGCCGGCCTCGACGCCGACGCCCAATCGAAGGTCCTCGACCGCATGGCCGACCTGCTCCGCGGGCCTGGAGCGGCATCGGACCGGGTAACCGGCATCCTCTTCGCGATGTGCGACCGCGCCGCGACGCCCGGGATTCCCGCTCGCGTAAAGGAGATCGTTGTCTCAATCCGGCCGCCAGGCCCTCGCGCCGCCGCCTACCTGGAGATCTGGCACAAGGAACGCCAGACCCAGCAGCGGGACCTGGAGCAGGCGGCTCTGATGGTCAATGTGGGGAAACCCATCACGCTTGGCGGCACCACGTTCGGAGGCCATCAGCTCACGACCGCGGACTGGAAGGGCCGGGTCGTCCTTGTCGACTTCTGGGCCACCTGGTGCGGCCCCTGCGTGCAGAGCCTGCCGGACGTCAATCAAACCTATGAAAAGTACCACGGCTGCGGCCTGGAGGTCGTGGGCGTCTGCTGCGACCGGGAACGCGACCGCGTCGAGAAGTTCCGCGCCGCTCACCCGTTCATGCGGTGGCCGGACCTGCTCGAGCCCGGCCACGAGGGCGACTTGCACCCGCTGGCAATCAGGTTCGGCGTTCACGGCATACCCAGCTACTTCCTGATCGACAAGAAGGGGGTCCTGCGGAAGATCATGGTGGGAGCCGGGGAAATGGCGAAGGACGACACGAAAGCAACGATCGAGCAGTTGCTCAATGAGCCGTGATGTAACGACGACCATCGCCCGACCAGGCCCCATGCCGTACCTTCACCGCCTGGGCCGGGGAGTCAACTTCGACGAGTACCTCCAGGTTCACCAGCCACGCTGGGTTGGGTGCTCGGCTGCGTGCCGTTGCTATCCACCATAAACCACACATCCATCTGCCGCGGGTCGCGGTCGAATCGGAGCGACGTCTGGGCGGCAACAGTGCGGAAGAATGCATCCGCGTCGTGCCAGTTCTGCTGATCACACATTTTGATTTTCTTATTCCCCGAGCCGGTTTCGTCGATTACCTGCATTGACTTGGCCATCGAGATGCGGTTGAACAGGTCGGCCAGCGTTCCCAAGAAAGCAAATGGCACCTGGTGCTTGCTCAGGCGGTCGGTCAATTGGATCGTGTTGTTGTCTGGATAACCGTCAAGCGGAACGAACTTGTACGTGCCGCGTACGATCAGGGCGTCACGAGCGACCGAGCGTTTGACGAACCGCACCTGCCGTCCCAACTTCTCAGAGACGAGATTTGCCAGCGCATCCATCACCTCTGCTGGGCTGGCGTTCTCGCGGAATACCCAGTCGCCCGTGAACTTCATGCCTTGCGGAATGGAATTGTCCACCTGCCAGCGCTGAAGTCCTGCTCCGTCTTGGATCGCCCAGCCCAAGGGGATCCAACTGGGAGCTATGTTGATCCAGTGCAGGGCCGACCCGTTTGACTTCAAAACCAACGTGCTTTCGGGAGTCACCGGGGGCGGCGGATAACCTCCATTCGGCTGACCCTTCCAGTATTGCTCCCGCTCCGCAACAGGAACGTGCTCGACCAGCTTGACAATCTGGCCGGGCGACAGTTGATACGCGTCCATGAATTGCTTTTTCCAATCAGCGCCCGACACGCTGGTGATCTGGTTGTTCGGCGAGGCGACGACCGTGATCCGCGGCGGCGGCGCCATCATCTTGTAGCCTAGATACGCACCGCCCGTGAGCAGCGCCAGGACTGCGGCCCCGGCCAATACTTTGACATGTGTCGTTGCCATGATCGTCACCGCTCCCTTGGTTAAGGCTGCGCCGTTCGAACTCGTCGCGTACGCAGCCGATGCCGCTTTCGTGGCCGTCGCAAGAAGCCCCGGCGGCGCCGGGTGCAAGCAGGCGAGCAGTAACTGCTCGACGGAGATCGCCGAGAGCGCCGTCCCGTTGGCTGCCGTCAGCGTGCCGCGGAGGCGCTGGAGCGCTCTGGACACCCGCTTTCGCGCCGCCTCCTCGCTGATCCGCAATTCGATGCCCACTTCCCGGAAGCTTCGGTCTTCCAGGAACCGCAACACGATCGCGTGGCGATCATCTGAGTTGAGCTTCGCCAGCGCCTCGTCGATGTCGGGGCCGTCCGGATGCCGTTCGGGTATGCTTTCAGCCGGTTGAATCGCCGCGGCCATTTCATGTTCCTCGCGTCGTTTGGCCTTGCGCACCATGTCCCGGCAGATGTAACCCGCCGCCCGATACAGCCAGCCGGCCACGATCGATCCCTCCGCCAGATTCGATGCCTTGCCCGCCAGCTTAATGAACACGGCCTGCGTGGCATCCTCCGCATCATGCCGGTTGCGCAGTTGCCGCAGGCACGCGGCATATACCATGTCGATGTGCCGCTGAACCAGTTCGCCAAACGCCAGCTGGCAGCCGGTCGCCGCGTATTGCCGGAGAAGATCCAGATCCGTCATGACGCTCCACTACATGGATATGGTGCGGCCGGCCCAAAACCGGACAAGGGGAGGCGGCTTCACGTGCGAGAGCCCTGAAGCTAAAGTTTCTTCGATCGCGGAGGGAGCCGGGTGGCCAATTCTCGCCAGATGCCGATCCCACCCCGATGTCTGCCTTGCCTCCTCCGGCTGGATGGCATCTTAGCTTTGGCGTCCTTTCAGCTTGAGGTTGGGCGGGTGGTGGGGTTGGCGTCGGTCATGAACCAGATGTCCACTTCGCGGGGCTCGCGGTCGAAGTGCAGCGACGTCTGGGCGGCGAAGCCTCGGCGGCCGAATTAACCGGTGTCCTTTCTGGAGGAGGGAGACGCGATAACGTCCGATCCGTGGTAACGGGTTCGGCCAGGTCGCCTCGGCAGCCATCGGGGCACCGCCTCCCGGTACCGGGCATACGCCTCGCCGAACAGCCGGCCGAGCGCCGGCTCCTCATGGTATCTCACGAACAGGTGGTATGCGGCGGCCAGGAAGGCGGCGTAGCCGAACAGGACTGCCGCCCCGGTCAGCAGTGCTTCGCCGACTACGACCAGCACCACGCCTAAGTACTGCGGGTTGCGGACGAAGCGATAGAGTCCGGCGACGACCAACTGGCGCGGGGGGTCGTAGGGCGCCGGCGTGCCCCGGCCCCGGCGAACGAAGTCGGCGAAGCAGACCCCGATCACCGACAGCCCCGCCAGGAGCGGCACCAAGCCCGAGTAGCGCGCCGGGCCGAAGTCGAGGCGCGGCCCCAGGCCGGAGGCGACCAACGCGAGCGGGACAAGGACGAGCACCGTCCCCGGGACCAGGATCGTGAACAGGACTGTCCGAAACCAGAGCATCCGCAACCTCCCTCGTGCCGCCGAGCATATCTCATGCGGCTTTGCTTTCCACGCCGGCAGACACGGCATCTGCCCAGGTAATCACTTATGTTGTCCGCTGCCTTTGAAGGCGACGCTCTCAGATTGAGTTCGGGCGCGTGGCAGGGCTGGCGTCGGTCATGAACCAGATGACCACTTCGCGGGGCTCGCGGTCGAAATGCAGCGATGTCTGGGCGGCGAAGTTGCGCATGATCGTCCACCCGTCTCCCGACCAGGACCCCTCCCGCACCTTCACCACCTGGGCCGGGGAGTCAACTTCGACGAATACTTTGCAATAGGTGTACTTCTCCAACCCCTGGACGAACTGGCGAAGTGACATCGACTGGGCCGCGTGGAGGGGGAAAGGAGCGGGCTTATCGGCAACCATAACAATGATCCCGTCGTCCTTGTGGCCGGAAAGCGGGGCAAAATGGTACGTGCCGCGGGCGACGACCGCCTCGCGGACCACGCGTCGCAGTTCAAACCGCACCGCCCGGCCCAGCTTGGCCGACACGATCAGACCCAGCTCTTCCATCAGCTTCTGGGTTGAAGCGCCCTTTCGAGCGACCCAGTCGCCGGGGAACTTCATTGCGACCGGCACCGAGGAATCCACTTGCCAAGAGGCGATGCCGTCGCAGAGCGACAGGAAGTCAGAGAGCCTGCCGGGGCCGGGACTGAAGGTCCGGCATTCAAGCTTCGAGCCGTCCCATTGGAAGGTCATGGCCACATTGGCAGGCAGGCTGAACTCGTAGGCCGTCTTGTTCCAGTACAGTTGCCGCTCGGCGACCAGCGGAGTGGGGATTTGCTTGACGTTTTGGCCGTCGGCCAGGCCGTAGGCCTGGTTGAGGCGGGCTTCCCAGTCGGCCGTCGGGGCGGGCGTGATCGCCGGGGGGATGGTGATTGCCGGGCCGGAGAGGACGACGACCCTTTCGGCCGGCGGCGCGGCCGCCTTGTAGGCGACCAGCGCCCCGCCGCTCAGCAGCAGCAGGGCCGCCGCTCCGATCGCGATTTTCGTCTTGGTCAAAGCCATAAGGAGCACCGTTCCCTTTCCCGTAAGGGCGCCGCCGACGGCATGGTCCGCGGCAACCGCCGCTGTCGCACTGATCGCCAGTCCGGCCGGCGCCGCATGCACCGCATGCGCGAGGATCATGGGGCCGATCGCCTCCAGCGCTACCGGCGCTCCACGGGTCGCAAAGAACGCCCGCATCCGCATGGTGGCGCGATGCACCCGCTGGCGGGCGGTTTCGACAGTCATCCCCATCGCCTGGGCGACCTCTTTGAAGCTCCTGTCCTGGAAGTACCGCAGCGCGATTGCCTCGCGGTCCTTGCCGCTCAGGCTCGCCAGGGCGGCATCAAGGTGCGGCGACATCGCGTCCCACTGGGCCGGATCGATCGGTGGGGTGTGGGAATTGGCCATCGCGGCGGCCTCGCGCTCGTGACGCTCGCGCCTCGCCCGCGCGTCCAAGGCGTCCAAAGCCAGGTAGCGGGTGGTGACCAGCAGCCACGCGGCCAGGCTGGCGCCCGGCCGCAGGCCCTTGGCCTTGCGGGCCAGCACCAGGAAGACGCTTTGCGTCACGTCCTCCGCCAGGTGCCTGTCTCTCACCTGCCGCAGTGCGGCGGAGTAGACCAGGCTCAGATGAGCCGACACGACGCTGGAGAACGCCTCCTGCGAGCCGTCTGCCACGAACTTGCGGAGGCACTGCCAATCGTCCATACACGTCTCTGATGGGTTACCGGATCTGGACTCAGGTTCGTGACAAAGTGGGTCCCGGGCAATGGCCGGCTAGCGCGACGGCCGGCGGAGCCGCTGCTGGGCGTAAAGCTCGCTTCCCGAATGGCTTATGTCCTTTCCACCCGGCATGAGCTTCCAAAAAAGGAATCCGGTCCGATGACGGTGTTGCGCCGACTGGATTCGTCGCGCGGCCATGAATGCCATGTCCCTGTCACATTCCGGCCCCGCCGTCGACTATAACGCCAGGAAGACAAACGACGACGTTCAGGATGTCTATGGAAGAGTCTTGGCTTGCCGAGTTCGTCGAGCATCGGTCGGAGCAGGCCTTTGCCCGGCTCGTGGACCGACACATCAATCTCGTCTACTCCGCCGCCTTGCGACAGGTGAAGGACCGCTGTGTGGCCGAGGACGTGACTCAGGCGGTGTTCATCGCGCTGTCACGCAAGGCTCGAACGCTTCGCATGGAATCCTCAATTGCCTCGTGGCTTTTGGCTACCACCCGATATATCGCGCTGGACGCGCTCAAGGCCCGGTCGCGCAGGCAGCGGCACGAACGCAAGGCAGCAGAAATGGCGCACCAAACCCGTCAGCCTCCCTCGGAAACCCCTTGGACGGAGATGGCCCCGTACCTGGACGCGGCGCTGGCCAGCCTCAATTCGCAGGATCGCCGGGCGATCACGCTTCGCTATTTCGAGCAAATGAGCCTGAAAGAAGTCGCCGAGGCGACCGGCGTCAGCATGGACGCCGCCCGGCAGCGCGTCCACCGCGCTACCGAACGTCTGCGGGCGTTCTTTGGGCGAAGCGGCGTGGATGTCCCAGCATCGGCGATCGGGCAGGCCATCCTCCAGCACGCGGTACACAGCGCCCCCGCCGGGCTGGTTGGTGCAGCCGCCTCCGCGGCCCTGTCGGCCAAACCCTCCGCGGCCGCCGCTTTGGCCCATCGCTTCCTCAGCATGTCCAAAGGAAAGGTGCTCTTGATGACCCTCTCGAAAACCAAACTCGCTGCGGCCTTTGCCGCGGTCCTGCTTCTCTCCGGCGGCGCGGTCGTGGGATATCGCTCGCTCAAGTCCGATGCGCCGCGGACCGTCGTCATCGCTCCCGAACCGCGAATCGACAACCCCGTCGAGGCAAACTGGCGGGAGAAATTCAATGAAACCTACGGCTTGGCCGACGGTCAGATCGTCAAGCAGGTGCTGCCGCCGCTCATTCCCGAACGTCAGGAATTCTGGGCCGGCGAGCAAGGCGGCAATTCCTTCAAGCTGCCCGACAATGCAGCGATGGTCGTTTCCTGGGACGGTCAGAGAGCAAAATGGCTCCAGCTTGCCGGGGGCCAGATGAATTTGAGCTTTGTCATCAGATTCGGGGCGAAAGTGAACCCTTGGCAGATCGACAACAGCATCCCCTGGCAGACGCCGTACCCCGGTGATTGGGTCGTCCGCAAAGGCGCGACAACTGAGCAGGTGATGGATGCAATTGCCCAAATCGTGTCGCAGAAGCTGAACCGTCCGGTGAAGTTTGAGAAGCGAAACATGATCGTTGACACGATCGTGGCGCGCGGTGTCTATCACTTTGTACCGCTCCCGGGTAATCCCGACAACGGAGTGGTCGAATTGGTCGCCGGGAAGGACCCCGCCAGCCTGACGCCTTCTACGCGATCCGTGGCGATCTCCGAACTGTTCGACGTGGTGCAAGACATCGAGGGCCGCAAGGTCTTCGACGAGACCACCTCAGGGAACCTGAAGATCAAGGCGCGCGATCACGCGGTGTACTCGAGCGGCGTGTTGCTCACGCAGAACATCTCTACCCAGACCTCGATTCGCTTCGATCACCAACCCCGTGAGATGGAAATGTGGTGCATGTCCGATCGCGGGTCATCAAAGTAAATTTGACGGAAGCCGCACTCCAACTTCCCGAGCGCTAAAGACATTGCTTGCCAACCCATCTTTCATCACCTATTACGGATTCGGGTCAGCCCCGGGGTGCCAGACGCCTGGCGGCAGGTCGTCATAAGGCAGTAAGCGGGTGCCGACGTGCCACTATTTTGGGCTGGTCGGTGCTGGGGAATACCCTGATAAGAGCCAGGTAAATGGAGAAGGATGAGACGAAAGCAACGATCGATCAGTTGCTCAATGAACCGACATTAACGGTCCCGCGCGGGCACTGCCGCGATGTCGTCCATCCAAGCCTCTGACGGCGTGCCCTTCAGGTGGTGGTCGACAAACTGCCAGACTCGCCGGTCGTAATCGGGCCCGCCGAAATTGTGGCCCGACTCGGGATAGACGAGCATCGTCACCGGCTTGTTCAGATAGCGCAGCACCTGATAGAGTTGTTCGCTCTCATGCCAGTTGTCGACGTCATCTTTTTTGCCATGGACGATTAGCAGCGGGCTGGTGATGCCTGTGGCGTTATAAAGCACCGAATTTGCGCGATACGCCTCAGGGTTCTCCCAGAACGGTTCAGGCATGCACAGGTACTTCTCGGCGGAGATCGACGCCATGCCGGCCCGAGGGAACACGGCATCGGTGGTCCAGTCCGAGATCATGCTGGCGGCGACTCCGGCGCGAAAGAGCTTTGACTTGCAGAGCACGAACGCGGTCCCGTATCCTCCATGGCTGTGCCCCATCAGTAACACTCTCTGCTCGTCGATCATCCCCGTCGCCAGGGCGGCACGTACGCCGGCCTCGACGCACTCAACAGTCGACCCGCCCACGTCCATCGGTCTACGGTAGATGTTGGGCCAGAGCGCGAAGTAGCCGCGCTGGGCGTAGGTACTGAGCGATTCACTGAAGGGAGACGAATCGGGCCTCCCGAATTGAAAGAACTCGTCGGCTTCTCGGGTGTGGATTCGCACCACCATTGGGTAGCGCTTGCCGGGTTGGTAATCCGATGGGTACGCCAATGCCGCCTGGAGCACAAGTCCTGACGGGCTTGTGTATTGGAGCAGTTGGCGTCTCGCCCACGGGAACGGCACCTTGCTGACGTTGATCGAGGTCAGCGGCCGGTCGGGATCGCTGGGGGATGCACAATATAGGTTCGGGGGCTCGTCATAGCGCTGTCTGGTCCACACGAAGCATTCCGCATTGGCGGCCTCGCGCAAATCGCTGCATGCCCATTCCCCGAAACCAAACTCCGAAACATGGCCCTGCTCATCGGCGACTGCGAAACCCGAAGCCTTCGACCTGAAGTCAAACACCGACAGGAATAGACGGGCCTGCCCCGCCGCGTCGGCCTCGGGTGCCAACTCGCGGCGGTAACGCCGGCCAGACTCGTGGCCTCCGGTCAGGCGCCTGGGATCCTTGTCGCCACTTGCGCGCAGCAGCCAGGCGTCATAATCGTCGTAGGCGACGAGCTTTTCATTCCCGACCCACTCGATGAGGGCACATGGCGCGTCGCTGACGTCGCTAAGCAGTGGATCAGCGGAGAACTTGCTTTGGATCGTTGCCGTGAGGTTGGTGTGTCGCTGTGAGGAGACATCGTACAACCACCAGTTTCCTGACTCGAAGTAGGCGATGGAACGCCCGTTCGGCGAGATCTGAAGAGGGAAGGTGAACTTGACTCGGATGACGTCGCCGATCTTATGACGCTTCCCACTGGTCAGATCCAGGTCGAAGCAAGTGACCTCGTCGTATCCCCGGGAGCGCTGGCGTGCGTGCGGCTTGCCGTCGATGAGCAAGGCGTGGCGGTGGTCAGGGAGGATGCGCACCTCGCTCAGCAGTCCTGAGTCGAGCTCGGTGACCGTGCCGTCGTGCGGACGCCAACAGAACAGCGGTCGCGGCGCCGGCTTCGCCTCGGGATAGGTCAGCACGTCGGAGCCCCGCCAGACCTCAACGGCCTGCGCGGGGGCGGCTTCCCCCGCCTGTCCACTTCCCGCGGCCGATGCTGGCGCGGCGGCCGAGGCATGGAACAAGACAGTATCCGCCCCGGCGTAATCTATGGCCACCTTATGCGGTGATGTGCCCGCTGGCAGCGACTTGCTGGAATCCAATTCCGCCCGAACCGACTCGTCCTTCGTGCTGGGCGTGAACAGGGTGAGCGCGCCCCCCTGACTGGCGACCAGACAACTGTCATCACTCATCGAGACATCCCCCGGCTCCGCCGCCAGGGCTTCCTCACGAGCCGCGGGGCTGGCGCCACCTAGGCCGGTGATGAACAGAAGTCGGCGCCCATGTAGACACGCGAGACCGGTTGCGTCGGGGCTCCAAACAGCGCGGTCGAATGTCCATTCCCGCTCGAACAGCAGCTTCGGCCCTTCTGGCGTAAGGTCCAGCACCCGCAGGTGGGCGCCGCCACTGTCCGCGCCAACGACCACTGCCAGTCGGTCGCGCCACTTGGCCCGCTCCATGGTCCTGACATCGGGGATGACCAACAACTTGGAGGAGGCCAGTGAGCAAAGAAGCAGGTCCGATGGATGGTAAGCATTTCCCCCGGCCATTGGCCCGGTTACCGCCTGTGCGCCCTGTACGAGCAGAAAGCGGGGATGTGACATCTCCGGGCTCACGTCCATCATGCGGGGCCGCTCAAAAGTGACTAGGGTCGTGGCACTCTCCAGGTCGCGGATGCTCAAAGCCGGCCCGCCGTTCGTCTCGAAAGCAAGGGCACAGGTCTTCGAGTTAGGTGACAAGAACGCCTCGCGCGCCCCCTCGGCGGTCCAGGCGTGCTTGCCATCGAGGTTACCCAGGAGCACGCGCGAGCGCGACCCGTCTTCCAAAACCACCGGGCACGCGAACCACCGGCCGTCCGGGGAAAGGCTGTAATGCCCCAATTGCTCCCAAGCAGTCGGGGGAGTGGCCGGCGCGGCCAGAACAGAAGAAACGGCAAGACACCAAGCCAGCCCTGTGAAAAAGATGCACTTCATACGTTCCTATTGAAGTACGGTCTTGTGTCGAATCCGCCGGCGACCTCCAAGGCCAAGCACCGGCGCGCTACGAGCTGTCCGTGCCGCTTGGCGTGTCCACTGCGTTCCGGACTGCGAAACCAAACGGTGATCGGGCCTCCCGTCTTACTGACAGTGACCGTCATTACACTTATTGTTGCGCCGATTCGAAGTTGGGTCGGCACGGTAGTCGCCGTCCGGACCGAAAGATTTCAGAGCGACGATATTAAGGCGTCGCTGTTGGGTCGTCCGCCCCTTGTCGCGCACCTGTTGCCAACTCAGTGCCCTGGCAAGGTGAAACGACATACATGCCGGATCAAATGCGGTGTAGGCGCTGGAGATTACCTCTCATTTTCTTCGCCATAATGGCAATCGCAACCCACCGATGTTCAGGATGTACACATTGATACCGACGCTCACCCCCTCTTGTGACATTTTGTCTCATGCGGATCCGTCGCGGCGTTTTCGACGGGAAGGCTCAGACCACAGAGCGAGCAAGGGCAAACCTAAAGGTCGGGCCAAGAATGTCACGCTTTCCGACGGTCGTCAGCATACACCACGAGGTACCACACTGTTTGGAGCGCACCCCACAACTCGCGAAGCGATGAGCGGCAATGCACCGCCTGACGATGGCGTCCTGCTGCACAAGTATGCCGGCACCGGCGATCAGGGGGCGTTTGCGGCACTTGTGGCGCGATACGCCCACCTCGTTTATTCGGCGGCAATGCGCCAGCTTCACAATGCCGACGCCGCGGAGGAGGTCACCCAGGCCGTTTTCATCGTTCTGGCGCAGAAAGCGAAGTCGATTGCGCCAGAACGCGTGCTCGGAGGGTGGCTCCTGAAAGCCGTTCGATATGCAGTCGCCGACTGGAACAAGAGGGAAAGGCGAAGGCGGCGCCACGAGCACCAGGCCGCCCGAATGGCCCAAGCGGAGAGCGATCCCATGCGGCAGGCAGGCGAAACATCGGATGAGTGGGACGCGATTGCCCCCGTGCTCGACGATGCCATCGACCAGTTGAACGCGAAGCTTCGCGACGTCGTCCTGCTGCGTTTCTTCCACGGCAAGACCCATCAACAGATCGCGGAGTTGCTTGGCATCAGCGAGTGGGCGGCACGTCAGCGGCTCAGCCGGTCGGTCGAGCAGATGCGCCGCTACTTCCTCCAGCGCGGCATCAGCGTGCCGTGCGTGAGCATCGCCGCGATGCTCCCACTTCATGCGGTGGTTCCCGCGCCTCAAACGGTCATTGCCAGCAGCACCGCCGGTGCCCTTGCCGCTGTCGCGGCAGGGCCGAGTGCCGCGATTGCCAAAGGAGTTCTGATCATGATGGCGATTTCTAAGCTCAAAGTACTGGCGGTCAGCGTCCTCCTCCTGCTGCTCCTTGTCGGCGCGGCCGTGGTGGTCACGAATGCCAACCGACATGTGGCTCTGGCCCCGGTTGCAGTTCCCCTCGACATCTCCGGCAACGTTACCGGCGTGGTGCGCGACCCCAGTGGCAAGCCGCTGGCAAACGCGGAGGTGTTCGTCCAGGACGCGCAGGAACCAACCTACATCGACCACACTCCGCCATTTCTGCATCCAACCCGCAAGACCACCGGCCAGGATGGCGGCTTCTCCGCCCCAAAACCCGGCGGTGATTTCTACTTGGCCGTGAGACACGATGCCGGCGTCGCATGGGTTCGTGGCTCTAACGCGCGCTCCACGTACGACATCGTGCTGCGGCCTTGGGGAAGGGTCGAAGGCACGTTCAGAGTCGGCGCAACCACCAAGGCGGGCGTGCCCGTCCACATCGACTTGATTCGCGAGTCCGATGCCGATCCGATGATCGTGCTCTATGACTCCACCGCGAACACCGCAGAAGACGGTTCCTTTGTATTCCCGCGCGTTCCGGCGGGCCACGCGCTCCTCGCACGGATGATCGATGGCAGTGCCGGAGAATACACGCAGGTTACAAACATTATAGTTCTTCCTGGACCCAAGACCGTCGTCTCCATCGGCGGCAATGGCTCGGCGGTAACGGGAACGGCGGTTTTGCACTCCGGTCCGGCGCAATCCGCATCGGGTCCCGGACTGCGCGCTACGATCTCGCTTCGGACTCTGTCCGGCGATAATGCTGGCGCGCTCTTCTACGGAACGATCGATCCCAACGGAAGATTCTGTGTCGATGATGTTCCTCCTAGCAACTATCTACTCACCCTCGCTTATTCCAGGCCCAAGCCCGGCGGCTCTCTTAGCGACCGTGTGAATGTGGCCGGCGCCCACAAACAACTCACGGTTCCAGTAGCGACAAAAGACGCTGTCAATGCAGGGATTCTCGAAGCGGTTCCTCAATCCGGCCCTCCAATGTGAAAACGCGGGCCAAACAAGATTCCGCCACGGTTCGGGCAGAAGCGACTGGTCAGAACCGCTTGAGCTTGATTTTCCGCAGATCGATCGCAGCAGGCGTTTCTCCATCCTGGGGCGCAATGACCGTGACGTCGGCGCCCGTGGATGAACTGGAGGGCACCCTTCGCATCGCCCCGCAGGCAAGTTAGGTGGAGCGGAGTGCTGCCATGGTCGTCGGGGATGTTGGCGAGCGGTTATGCGGGAGCAGTTCCAGAGCGATGGCGTCCGCATCGCCGCTGTACGATCCGGCGGCGTTGTGGAGCGGCGTATCGCCCAAGTCGTCGCGCGCAACGAGGTCGCTCCCGGCCGCAAGCAAGCCGCCGCAATGAGACCGGGGCAACAGCGGCCTGCGAATGGTTCTTGCATCGTTGCATCGAGTCATTCAGGTCGTTCCGCGAATTGGCCAAAAGCGCATTGCCCACGATTACTTCACGCTGGCTCCAAGGATTCGGGCAAGATTGGTCGGTTGGTCAACTTAGCGGTCGACTACCGGTGTACTCAGCATGCATCGAGTATCCGTAATCCGTAATTCGTCACACCGTCAGGCATTCAGGCATGTCAAGGCATTGCGGCTCTTGCGATGCGGGTATAGGATCGAAACCGCTCATCTTAAAAAGGATGTCAGGGCTCATTGAGGAACTGCTCAATTCGTTTCCTGAAATCATCCTTCGAGAGCGTCCCACCGCCCGACGCAAATTTCCTAACAATGCCTCTCTTGTCGATCAGGAAGTAGGTCGGTATCCCGTCAACGCCGCAAGCGTCGGCCAGCGGGTGCGACAACCCCGCATGCCCTGCCTCGAACAGATCGGGCCAGCGCATGAAAAGATGGCCTGCGCGAAACTTCTGCACTGCCTCGTGCTCCGAGTCACAGCACACGCCCAAGACCTCCAAGCCGCGATCGTGGTATTTCGTATACACCTGGTTGAGATCGGGCAGGCTCTGTACACAAGGGCCGCACCAAGTGGCCCAAAAGTCGACCAGAATCACGTGGCCCTTCCAGTCCGCGGTCGACAGCGGGCGACCTTCAAAAGTCGTGCCGCTAAGCGTTATGGGGTTGCCTTCCTGTCCGTGGAGTTGCGCATTCCTCTGCGCTCTGAGCTTCGCATCCCACGCGGTGAGGACCGCCTGGGCACGAGGTCCCGGCGGGTTGACGGATACGATGACTGTTTCCGCCCGGTCGGCGATTGCCGGCGTTGCCGCTCGTTCGCTCATCGCAAGAATGACGCCGGTAACCCGATCTGACGCGGTGCCCGAGCCGCGGAGCAGATCGTACATACGGTCCAAGATCTTGGATTGGACGTTGGCGTCGCGGCCGGCGCGCCACCATTGCGATAGTAGATCTGCTGCCTCAGCCGCCGATCTTTCCGCTGAATCGGCGGAGCGGACGGACGCGGCAAGCTCTTCAATTGCCTTCTTGTCCCCCAATAGTGAGGCCAGCGCCAGCAACTGGTCGCGAACGCCAAGCGGTCCGGCCGCACGGTCCGGTTCTTGCTCGGCGGCGCGCTGCTCGAGCGCCGCAAGGCTCTCAACGAGTGGGATTACCTTCTCTGCATTTGTGCCGATTTGCTGGGGATGGTCCAAGGCTTCGGGCCACTGCCATGCCTCCCGCAACTTGACCGTCAGTTCCTGTCGACACGTTTCGAGGGTGCGGTCGGCCGGTTGCGGTGACTCATCATTGTCGGCCGCCCTTAGCGTTGCACTTGTCATGCCGACAAGTGCAGCGGCAGCGAGAAAGCGCTTTTGTGTTGCTGTCATATTCAAGTCCATTAACTGATCCCTGATTTGGTTCTTACACGAACTCGTTTTGGCTACATCTATGTCATTTCACCTCCATGTTTCCAATATCGAGCGGAGTATTGGTATACCCCAGTGGCATGACAGGAACGGTGAATTTGAGGTTTGCGCCGTTACCAGCGTTGAGCTTCACCATGTACGAGCCCGCGGGCAGGTCATCGACGCGGAAAGAGCCGTCGGCCGCGATGGGGAACCAATACGTGTAGGCAAACGAGAGCCGATAATCCTTACCAGCCGGGGATAACGCCCACTTCTTCAACTCCGCGGGATACTGCTCGGGTGACGCGCCAGGGAAGGATGCGGGCTGGACGGCCAATTGGCAGATTTGGCCGGCGAGGTAGTTGTCGGGGTCGAAATCCAGCTTCGTGCCTTGGCCCGCCTGGGGAACGGCCCGCCCGACGACCGTTCGGCCGGATCCACCGAGCGCTACGGTCACTCGCTTTGCCTCCGGCACCGTTACTACCTGTGGGTACATTGACATCAGTTGGAAGCCTGGCTTGGGGACAACCCGCGCCACTATCCAGTCGCCCGGCGCGACGCGGGCGAAGCTAAAATGACCATTGGCGTCCGACGTGGTCGTGAGCGAGTAACCGACGGGGTTCGCGACCACACCATCGGCCAGGAAATGGGGATCGAAATTGGGTAAACCGATCACCGAGATTGTTTGGCCTGCCGCCTTGTCTTTTCCGATTCGCACCGTCCCCTCGATGCTGCCCCATGGATGTATCGTGATGGTGTGGGAATTGGCCAGATCCTCCCTCTTGACGTGGCCGAAGCCGCGATCACTCTTTACGATGAACCAGGCGTTGTCCCACAGCGCCGGCAATGAGAACCGTCCCAGGGAATCAGTCCTGATGCTTCCGGGCGCGGGCGCAGCATAAGCCTCCACGGTTTTCTCATTTGTCGCCGGTTCGATCGAGGCATTTGCAACCGGTTTTCCCGATGGGTCGAGCACGACGATTTGGAGGAGCGGCAATGTTTGCTCGGATTCCGCCGCCCAAAGGGCGACTCCGCAGGCCGCCAAAGCGATCAATACACAGCATCCAATCAATTTCATCCGCGCGATGTTCATCATGATCAAGGCTCCTTTTGCCAGGGCGGCGCCGGCGCTTGCGGTACAGCCGCGCGACAGAGCCGCTTGTAATATCGAAGCATGAAGGTGCGCCGGCGATGGGCGGCGAGCGGCGGCGATGAGGCTTACAACGGCGATCTCGCATAGCGGGGAGCCATCCGCCCCGCGCAGCAGCTCGCGAAGCCGCTGAATGGCGCGCTGGACCTGCTTCTTGGCGGCCTCCGTTGTCAAACGTAGTTCGATTGCCACTTCTCCATAACTGCGCCCCTCGAAAAAGCGAAGGAGGATGGCCGCCCGTTCCCGCGCTCCCAAGCGGCCTAGCGCCAGGTCCAAGTCTTCTTCGCAGGGTTCGGATCGCATCGCTTGCTCCTGGCTATTCCTTGCCATCGTCGCCGCAGCCATCTCATGTCCCCGCTTTCTACGATTCGCCCGCGATATCCGGCTGGCGATGAACCTCGCGGTGCGGTACAGCCACGCTGCGATGACCGTGCTTTGCCGAATTGACCGGGCTTTTCGGGCCAGGACGATGAACACCGCTTGCGTCGCGTCCTCGGCATCGTGCCTATGGTGAAGTTCGCGAAGGCAAGCCGCGTAGACCATGTCGGCGTGCCGACCGACCAGCGTGGCGAAGGCCGATTGCGATCGGCTCTCGGCGAATTCTTGGAGTAATGACCAGTCATCTTTCATAGAACAACGATATATCCCCGATCGTCCCGCGATCGGGACAGAAATCCCGGCTCAACAGCCAGCGTGGATTTTTCTTGACATATTCGCTTATCCCACTACACTTAGTTGACTAAGTGATCAACGAGGTCCCGATGCCCAAAGAGCAGACGCCCACGCAACGTGAGCTGGAGATCCTCAAAATCCTTTGGTGCCGCGGCGAAGCCAGCGTGAGGGAGGTGTATGAGGAGATGAGCCGAAGCACGCCGATCGTGCAGAACACGGTCCAGGCGTTCTTGCGCACGATGGAAGAGAAGGGGCAGGTCAGGCACCGATTGCAGGGGCGGACCTTCATTTATGCGCCCGTGCCGCGGCATGATGAAACGCGCAAGCACATGGTTTCGCGGCTGCTGCAGCGGGTGTTCGATGGGGCGATCGATCAGCTCGTGCAGAGCGCACTGTCGCTTCGGCAGCCGACCGAGCGGGAGCTCGAGCAGCTCGAACAACTGATTCAGCAAGCCAGGTCAGCCGGGCGAAAGAAGCCGGGAGGTCCCGCATGACGACGCTGGTCCACTTCCTCATCGTGCATGGCCCCCTGCTGCTCCTGGGAGTCTCTCTGTTGCTTGGGGCCGGCGTGGCCGGCGTCGCGCTGCAGCGTTCGCCGATTCACCAGCAGCGGCTGAGCGAGCTGGCGATGGTCTGCACGCTGGCGTGGATGATCCTTGCCTGCGTGCCGATGCGCCGATTGTCGCTTGGCGCATCGCAGACGGGCAAAGCCCCGGAACCGACGCCTGCCGACCCAAGGCGGGTCGAGATTTCTCAGGTGTCGCACGCGGATCAATACTCCCACGACATCGCGTTACCGTATCAGGCGAGCGGCAACACGTTGCTCTCGCCTTTGTCTGAATCCGCTGAACACGCAATGATGTCGCCTCACCTCCCGCCGGGCAAGCCCCAATTGCACGGTTCGGATCGGCGGACTTTCTGGAGTGCGGCCGCAGCCGTTGTCTACCTCGCTGGTTCGTTCTTGTGCGTGCTCTATCTCGCCCTTGGCCACGTGCTGCTGGCCCGGTTGATCCGCCGCTGCCGCGCCCCCGAGCCGGCGATTGCCGGTCAGTTCCAGGCCATTGCGCGGCAATACGGTGCTCGCAAGGCGCGCCTCCTGGTTTGTCCAGGCGCACGGCCAATGTCCTGCGGACTGTGGCGCCCGACCGTGATCATCGACCAGCACCTGGAGAGATCCGCATCCGATCGGCTGCGCCAGGTGCTGCGACACGAGCTGGCGCATCTCTCGCAACGCGATGCGTGGGGCAATGCCCTGTTCAACCTGGCGCTTCCGATGCTCTGGGCGCATCCGCTGTACTGGTGGCTGCGTTCGCGCGCTTTCCTCGCCCGCGAATTGGTCGCCGACGAACGTGCGGCGGGGTTCACCGCACGCCAGACCTATGCTGCCGACCTGCTTTCTCTCGCACGTGATTGCCGCAGCGCAAGACCAGGCCCGCTTGCGGTTGTCGGCATGTTCCACTTCACCACGGACCTGAAATGGAGAATCCACATGCTGTTGCAGAATTCAACGCCGATGCCCGTTCGATGCTCCCGCCGGTGGCGTGCCGCGTCTGTTTGCATCACTGCCGCCACTCTGCTGACGACGGGCGCAACGCTGGGCCTGCGGCCGACACTTGCGAACGGTCAGACCGCTTCGACAAGCTCAGGACGGGCCCCCTCGACAAGCCCAGGGCAGGCCCCTTCGGCAAGCTCAGTGCAGGCCCCTTCGGCAAGCTCAGTGCAGGCCGTCACAACCGATCAAAAGGCGACCGGGGCGGATCCGAACGTGCCCGGCAATTCATCAGTCGAGCAGGCGCAGACGACTTCAGGCAATCCGCCCGGCACGCAAGACAGGCCCGTCGGCGCCTCGGCGGAAGTCGCGCAGGCTGGCCCAACCGAGGGCGGCAAAGCTCAAACTACCGCCGATGCCGCCCTGGCGACCGATCAGCAGCACATCGCGGCAGTATTGCAGGATTATCACAGGGCCCTGCAGCAACACATGGCTGAACTGCGCAAGAAGGACGGCGAGGTACTCGCCAGATTGAAGGAGGCTTCCGCAACCACCGCGGAGACAGCGGGCGCGCCCGTGCCCGCCCTGCCAAAGCCCGCGGCTGGGGCACCAGCCCAGGACGGCCTTACCGACATGGTGAATCTCGCCAGCGCCTATTCGGACGCGACCGCCGCCGTTCGCATGGCCGAAACCAAGCTGCGGGCAACGGAGGAGCTACATCAGACCGGAGTGGGGCCGGCGGAGGCGCTCGACATCGCCAAAACGGAATTCGCTAATGCACAATCCAAGGCGGAGGTCATGGGCATGCTCGTGAAAACGTCGCTGGTTCAAGCCCAGAGAGAACTGAGCCGTTGGGATGGGCTTGCTAAAGCGGGCGCGGCTTCAACGCAGGATCTGGAAAATGCCAAGGGCCGCGTGGAGATGCTTGAGGTTATTCTCCGGAGTGCCTCCCACTGATTAGATCATGCAGGCGGCAGGCCTCAAGGCGCTGGCGTCGCTGCTTTCACCCCAAACGGGCGTTCCCAAAAATCCGGGGATCGGCAAGTCCCGGAGGGACGACAGGTTGTAGCCACGGGCGCGAGCCGGCGCGAGCCCGTGGGATCCGGCAGGACATATGTAGCCCCGGAGGCCCGGAGGGGCGAAAGCGGGTGGCCCGATGGCCGACGGCCCTCTGCCGCCCCTGCCGGGGCTGGTACTCTTCGCGGCTACAGGTCTATGGGCTCGCGCCCGAGGCTACCTTCTGTCGCCCCGTCGGGGCTGCGATTTGGACAGTTCACGCTGGCCCTTGAGGAACATCGAAACGGCCGACTCGCTACCAATAACCCTGCCCATTTGCGCTTGCGAGATGCCGTTGGCGTCCATAATCGCCCTCATCGCCTCTTGCGGCGACAGGTAGATGCCCTTGGGGGTGTGGTTCTCGTCCTCGTACTTGTTCACCAGCAAGATGAGGGTGTCGAGGTAGTCACTCGCACCGGTGTCGAGTTCCCGACCCATCAGTTCCCCGACGATTCCCACGGCTTGTTCGTGCTCATCGTCGTCGTTGATCGGCTTGAGGGAGAAGCGGCGGATCAGGTCCATGTAGGTGTCGGCCTGCTTCTTGGGTTTCGCCTTGGTTGCCATCGCGCCACCTCGGTACGCTAAATGTCATTCTTCCAGTTTCCCTTGTCAAGCGGTCATCGGCACGCACGACACTCGCACCACAATTCTTGTCACAAGGCGCGTCGGCCGGTCAAATATTGGAGGTGAGGCCAGGGAGCTTATGACCGACGACGAACTGCTACGCGCATATACAGGGGCCGGATCAGACGCGGCATTCGCCGAACTGACGCGGCGATACATCAACCTGGTGTACTCGGCGGCGTGCCGGCAGTTACGCAGCGGCCACGATGCCGAGGACGTCACGCAGGCGGTCTTTCTTCTCCTGGCAACCAAGGCGCGGCGCATGCCGGCGGGGGTTGTGATTCCTGCCTGGTTGCTGAACGCGACCCATTTCGCCTGTCGCGGCGTGGCCCGTTCCAAGGCACGCCGACACCGCCACGAGCAGGAGGCAGCAGCAATGTCGACCGCCGCTCAACACGCCGGAGACTCCAGCGACGATCCCGACTGGGCCAAAGTTGCCCCTGTATTGGATTCGGCCGTGGCTTCACTGAACGAGGCCTCGCGTTCGGCGCTGGTGCTGCGGTTTTTTGAAAACCTTGCGTACAAAGAGATTGCCGCCCGACTTTCGATCGCCGAGCCGGCGGCGCGGAAGCGCGTGGAACGGGCGGTCGAGCAGTTGCGTGCGTTCTACGCGGGTCACAAGATTGCCTTGCCGGCCGCTGGACTGGAAGCGTTGATTCTGGCTCAAGCTACTTGGCCGGCGCCGTTGCACCTGGTCAGCGCCGCGATTACGAATGCCCGGGCGGCGGCCCCGCCGGCCCGGGTGGCAAGTCTCTCCAGGCAACTGGCCCGGGCGATGAGGCCGCCGTCGCTTAAACTGGCGTGGGCTGCCTTGATCATCATTGCCGCGACCGCGGCTGCGTTTGTGGCGCACGGAGTCATTCATGCCAACCCGGACTCCGTTGCCGACGGCGCCGGCCCGGTTGCCCAGGTATCGGCGGGGCCGAGCCGGATCAGTGGCCGCGTTTTGTCACCGCAAGGCCAGCCCGTCGAAGGGGCCGAGGTCGTCATGGCTCGGGCGTCAGCGCCGGCGGCCCTGTACGGACCGGAACCGACGAATGCGATGACCCTGACGAGCGGCCCTGACGGCGGCTTTGACTTCCCCGCCGAAGCCGACGCCACCGCACTGGTCGTTCGTGCCGACGCCGGTTCGGCGCAGGTGCTGCTTTCGCAGCATCCGGGCGGAGGCGATATCACGCTCACGCCGTGGGGAACGATCGTCGGCACGATCCGGCAGGGCGGAAAGCCCGTGGCCGGCCAGACAGTGGATCTCACCCGGGCCGACGGCTCCCTGGAAGAGTGGAATGCCTGGCGCGTGATACAGGAACTGCAGATCCGGACCGACGCACTTGGCAACTACACATTCTCTCGTGTTGCGGCGATTCTGCCCAGCGGCAAGGGCCAACTCTCGATCACCTGCGGCCAGCGCATGCGGAGGGTGAAACTAGCCCCTCGCCAGATTCTGCGCGTTGACATCGGCAATGGACGGACGGTCATTGGTCACCTGGCGTTTGATCACGGGGAAAGACTGCAGTTCCATGGTTATGTCGCCCCGATCGTCGCATCCCCGGCAACACCGCCGTCGCCGGAGTTTCTTGAGTCGCCGCCGGTGGTTGCGATCGCACCTGACGGGTCGTTCAAGGCGGAGGACGTGCCTCCCGGTGAATACCAATTGGCCTTTCATAGCTTCGAGGCCGGGCCTCAAGCCGGCGTCGCTGACGACCTTGCGGACGGCGCGGTCAACTTTTCGGTCCCCCGCGGCCCCGCCGCGAGCGACGGCCCGATCGATGTCGGAGCGGTTCAAACCCACATCCACGTACTGCTTCGGACCGGGCAGGACGCTCCGGACTTTGCATTGCCCGATGCCCGAGGCCGAATCATTCGACGCAGTGATTTCAATGGTAAGTATCTGCTGCTGTACGTTCAGGACCCGGCGTACCGAATTGCGCTGGTTTCGCCGCAGACGCTCAAGCCGCTGTTCGATCGGTTTGGCGATGATCCGCGGTTTGCCATGCTCCAGGTGGATATCGACGAACCAGGAAACCTCGTGGCTCAAAAACGCCAGCCAGCCGAAAGCCTGCCCTGGCCGGTCGTGTCATCCGGCGTTCCCGACGGGGGACAATCGGCATTCAGCACGTCACAACCGTCCTGGTTGAACCGCCTTCACGAGCCGTCGGCGCAAATACCGGCGATCTACCTGGCAAGCGCTACGCGATTGCACCTTATCGATCCGCAGGGAAAATGCGCGGTGCGAAGCCTGGTGCCCGGTTCGGCGCTGAGCTACATTCCCAGGCTCCTGCCGGCCGGACCGTCGGCATCATCCGGCGTGCAGGTTCGTGTCGATCGCAAGGTTGCGGCCGACGCCGAATACAGCAGCGCCTCCAACGTGGCGAAAGCAGGGCGATTCGTCCTCGTCGATGGTAGTCCGTCAAAGGCAAGTGCGCCGATCACCGTCCTGAACGACGGTAGACTTCCCAGCGTCGAAGACGATCCGGCTTCTAATTTCTTCTTCAGCGGCAACTCGCTCGAGGGCAGGTTCCGCCTCGAGCTGAAAGACACCGTTGCTGTCGCTCAGATAAATACCTGGTCCCGACATCCAGGACACCGTGCGCCGCAGGTTTATAAGGTGTATGGCAGCGACGGGTCCGCCGCCGGTCTCAATCTCAACCCGAAAATCGGGATCGATCCCGCAAGCTGCGGCTGGACAAAGATTGCCGTGGTAGATACACGTCCCGAATCGGGCAACGATGGCGGCCAATACGCCGTCAGCATATCCAGCCCCTCTGGTTCCCTTGGGAGATTTAAGCACATTCTCTTTGTCTGCTTTGTGACCGAGACCGACGACACCATTGGAAACACGTTCTTCAGCGAAGTAGCGGTGTTGAGCCGAACGGGAGACCGGCCATGATCGTCGAACCATTTTCTTCATCAGGTTCCCCGCGGCCCTCGCGAGGAGCCGGGTTCTCCCTGGTCGAGCTGCTCGTGGTGATCGGAATCATCGGCATGCTCATCGCGTTGCTCATGCCGGCGCTTGCCTCGGTTCGCGAGTCGGGCAAGCAAGTCCAGTGTCTGGCAACCCTTCGCAGCATAGGGATGGCGGCTCAAGCTCACGTGAACGAGCACCAGGGATACCTGCCTTGCGCGGGTTGGGAATGGAACCCGGTCGGCGGCATTGTGAACCCAACCGGCCTCGATGACCCTGAGGCGCGCCATTACGATTATTATCACGACGATGGCGAACAGCGTCCGCTTCCCATCACCGCTGCACTGGCCCATTATATGGGCGTGACCGTGAATACCGATAGCAGGGCGGCCCTGGCCAACGATCTGCAGCAGGAACCCATACTGCGCCTGTTTCGGTGCCCGGCCCAGGAGCCGCCGCTCTCCGGCTGGACACAGCGCGACAGCAATGGCTGGTATTCTCCGGACGAATTCAGCAGCTACGATTTTAATGAAGCGGCGCTTGGCCGGCGCGACCGCGATGCCAAACAGGCTCCGTTTCCCCAGGGAAAAATCACCCAGGTGCGCGATACGTCCAGCGTTTTCTTCGCCATGGATGGGCGAACGCGCGATCCGGTGTTCGACCGGTGCTTCCTGATTTTCGATTTCGGGCCCAATGACAGCGTCCGCGATTTCGACATCAAGATTCAACAGACCACCCTCGGCAAAGAAGCGATAGACACCTGGCGGCATCGCCGCCATGCCAACGTCCTTTTCATCGACGGACATGCTCAGGATTACTCCACCGATCCCGGTGATCTCGACCAGGTCGGCGTATCCCGGGGGATCCAATGATCACCCTTTCTTCCCTGCGGCAGTGGCACTGGATGATCATTTCGCTGGCGCTCGGGGCGATCGTCGGCTACGTCCGCCAGTCCACCGACGGCGACCTCGGTCTGCGCTATGGACGATTCATACGGGACCAGCGCACGTTTGAGCTGGCGCTGCTGGAGAGCGAGCAAGGCCGTCCGCGTTTTGCCGACCTCCGCGTTCACCGCCAGCGCATCTCCGATGGAAAGGACGGCCAGACCCTGGTTTATGTGGTTTCCGGCAACTATTTCGACGGATATCACGAGCACAGTGGCGGCAAGTTGATCGCCAACTACGCTCCGGCGTTTTTCGTTTCGAGCGCCACGACGCCGTTCAAGCCCGTCGGCAACTGGACCGGCATTCGCGCGGAAACTCGCCGGCAGTTCGAGGCGCTGGGCAATCCGACGGTCGTTGATTTCCTCGACGCGGTCGGCAGATCGCGCGGCTTCAGCTACCACTACGACTGGTGGGTGGGGTTGAGTATCTGGTCATGGATGGCCGTGAGCTTTCTGGCGATGGGTGTCGTCTGGCCGATCTGCCTCAACCTGGTGTTCTACCGTTCGCTGCGTCGGCCCAGGGAGCCAAAGGGCGTCGATCTGAGCAAGATCAGGAACCCTGTTGCGCCGAAGACAACGCCGTCGGCACATGCCGTCAATCTGGATCAACAGGAGTCCGAACTGGAAAAGCAATTGCACGCTCGGCCGGCACCGGTCGAGACGACGCCCCCCGCTAAGCAGGTGATCCCGTTGGCAACCCAACCCATGGCCGCGCCATCGGGGGACGTCGATCGTGACTCGCCGGAGTTTGGACAAAAGAAGGACGACTACTATCCGACCGCCAAGCGCCAGTTGGAACAAGCACGTCAATCCGGCGATCGCCGGGCGTCGGCACCCCCAACCCTCAGCGCATCCGCGAGGCCGCCCGGGCCGACGCCGTCGAGCTGAGCCGGAGAGCGGCTGTAGCGCACACACATCATGGAAGTGTTCGGAACTCCTCCATCTCGCGGTGACGAGTGTTGGCGGCGCCAAGCAGTCGGGGTTGAGTCATTGACAGGCTGCCGGCCCACGAGCGGGAGGGACCACTGGGCGTCGGCTGCCGATATGCCCAGCAACGGCGTCACTTGCCGCCGGGCACCAGCTCCAGCAGCTTGTGTAGCAAGTCGGGCGTATAGTAGCTGGATTTCAGGCGCGCCAATGCCGCAACTTCGTTGCCGATTACCCAATGCAAGCCCGGCTGATGATCGGGATCTGACGCGTCGTAACGGCCATCGGCGGCGATTGCAGCCCACGATCCGTCCTTGAAGGATATCAGCTCGCCCAGTTCCGTGCCGTTGACAACCTCCCACAACCGTATGGTCCCGTCCTGGCCGGCTGAAGGCAGCACCCGGCCGTCGGGCAAAAAAACGATGGTTCTGACGCCGGAGAAGTGGCCCACCAGACGCCGCAACTCCTTGCCGTTTTCGGCATCCCACAGTCGAACCGTCTTATCGTCGCTCGCCGTCGCGACCCGTTTGCCGTCGGGAGAGAACGCCGCCGACCACACCGCCTCGTCATGGCCGGCCAACCGCCGCAGCTCTTTTCCGCTGCCGAGGTCCCAAAATCCGCGCAGTCTTGTCGAAACCAGCGGTCACGACCCTCGTAACGTCCTTCGAAAACGCAACCGACAGTACGCCCGCGGTTTGCCCCTCCAGACGTTTCAGCTCCCTGCCGTCATCCCCGTTCCAAACGACAGCGCTTTTGTCCTGGGCGCCCGTCCGATGCCCGATGTCGCCCCGGGTAGTGCTGTCTGCGGTGTGCGTTGGCCGGCAGACGGCCGGCACATTGCCCTCAACCGGCGTCACGCGTGGGACATCTTCGGGCTGGACGGGAGCGGCGTCCGGGCGCGGGGCGGCTGCGTCACCGTTGGGGCTTTGCTCGCCTGCGCCCAGGCCGAGCAGGCACAGGTGATCGATGCCGGCATCGGAGCGGTCAAGTACCATTGGGACCTGCACTGGGTCAAATACCTGCGGGATCTGCGACGAGAAAACCGTCGCAAAGTGGAATGAGGCGACCTATACTATGGGCTTTGTTTTGGCCTTTTGTGGAAAGGTAAGGAAAGACCATGCCGCCTACCGAAGTTGACATCGAGCAGTTAAGTGTGCCGCAACGTCTCGACCTGATCGCCCGGATCTGGGACAGCATTCCCGATACCGCCGAAGCGCTGCCGGTCCCCAAGTGGCACCGACACGAGTTGGAGCGGCGGCTTGCGGCTGCCGACGCCAACCCCGGGGCAGCCGAGCAGTGGGAGCAGGTCAAAGCACGCCTGCGGAGCAAATCATGAGCCTGCCCATCGTCCTGCGGCCCGAGGCGCAGGCCGACCTCGCCACGGCACGGGACTGGTACGAGCAGCAACGGCCTGGGATGGGAGACACCTTCATTGACGCGGTGGATGAGGTTCACGGTCGAATCGCGGCCATGCCCGAGCTGCATCCGCTGGTGTTGAGGGGGGTGCGCCGGACGAAGCTGCGGGGCTTCCCGTATCTGACCTATTATCGTGTCCTCTCCGACCGTGTCGAGGTCATCGCCGTGTTGCACGGGAGCCGTGACCCCAGCGTTTGGCAGGACAGGGCCTGAGTCGCTACTCGTTGAAGTACTCGGGTTGTGAGCGCCAGGGGGATTTCAACGCCATGACGATGGCAAGCGGCGGCCGGCCTCAAGGCGCGGGCGTCGGGTCATCCGCCCCGTCGTCGTGTACCTGTTGCCAGCTCAGCGCCCTGGTGGGGTCAAACGACATGTGTACCGGATCGAATGCGGCAAACGCCTCGACGTGCGTGTCGTCGAACAGAATGTTGTTCCCTCCTCGGTGCATCAGGAAGCCGCCTTGAGCGGGGAAGGCGAGCAGCGGCTCGCCCTCGTCGCTGTAATCGGCGTCGGCGGTGGTGTATTGGCTCGTGCCGTAGGGGTACGGATACACACCGACTTGCGTGATGTCCCCACTGAGGATGAACCGCGACGAGAGCTTCACGTCAGTCAGCTTCATTGCGTTGCGCCCGTTCACGCTCGACCAGATCGCCGAGATGAAGTAGTTGCGCATGTGCCCAGGGAATGAAGGACAGTTGTAGATCGGGGAATCAGGGTTGCCGATGTACGGCATTAACTCAATGGTCCAGACCGGGCCGTCGCTGTCCTCCGGCAGACCGGGCGGCCAGGTGTGCCAGCCGGACCATGCCGGCAGCCAGCCCTGGTTGGCGTTGCAATAGAGGTTAAAGGCGTAGCCGATCTGACGGAGCTGGGCCGCGCACTTGGTGCGATTGGCCGACTCGCGGGCCACGCGCAGGGCAGGCATCAGCAACGCGATAAGGACGCCGATCACTCCGATGACGACCAGCAGTTCGATGAGTGAAAAGCCGCCGTGCCGGACCCTGCGCGGCTGGTCGCTCTTTGCCGGCATAAACCCTTCCTGTTCCTCAGGGAAACGCAGGGCCAGGATCTCGCGCGCCGCGGGACGGTTGGCCAGCGCTTCATATAGTAGCCAGGGCTGAACGTCTTGCCACAGGGCGCAAAGGGCAGCCTGATCCGGCTCCGGCGGTCGGTTTTTCCGCAATTTCATGGCGTCCTCCGGTTCCCTGGGCGGTTGGCCGGCGAGCATTGATGACGCTCGCACTCAAAGTAATGGCCGGCCGAAAGTGGAGGGTGACACGAATTCGCCACAATTCATCTCGCCGCGTCTTTCCTGGCGGCATCGCAGGCCGGTCCGATGCGAAAGCTGTTCAAGTACCGGCTCGATCGTTGGCAGCTCGCCGTCCCGGAGGGTCCAGGAGCGTAGGGTGGCCGGCGTCGTCGACCAGGGACCACGCCGTCACCTGACGCTGCTCGTGGGCGACGGTCAGCCCGGTCTGCTTGAGGACGTTGGCCAGCAGGCGTTGCGGATTGTGGGTAGGATATTCGCGGAGCCAGAGGGTCTTCCCCGATGTGCCGGTCTGATCCACCACTGGCGTTCCCATGTATGATTCGAGCATGACCAGCATGGCGCCCAAGGTAGATCGCTCCTTGGGCGACGCGGGCTGTCGGCCCCCCGGCACGCCCATGATCTCGATTGGTTCGCCCACAAACTCGATGACGCCATCGTCGCCGTGCCCGGCGAGCGGCGAGAAGTGATAGTCGCCGCTTACGATGATCGTATCGTGCATCATGGGCCGCTGCACGAGACGCACTGTGCGCCCCACTCGTGCCGACAGGAACTGCGCCAGCCCATCCATTTTTTGCTGCGTCGTGGCGCCCTTGCGGAACACCCAGTCGCCGGGCATGGGCAGCGTGCCCAGCGTCGAGGTGTCCATCTCCCATGCTTTGAGCCCGACGCACATTTGAACGACGTTGGCGACGGTGGATTGGCCGCCGCTTAAGCATGCCCAGCGCCCCGTGGTCCCATCCCATGAAACGGTCAAGACCGACAAGTCGGACAGCGGCACGCCGCCCTGGCCGCCGTAGCGACGTTGCTCGCTGTTCCAGAACGCCTGCCGTTCCGGGATGAACGGCGGGGCGACGTTGCGCAACACCTCGCCTTCGCGCAGGCCGTAAACCTCGTTGAAGCGAGGCTGCCAGTTCAACGTGACTGCGGGAATGGCGGCCGCCGAAGGGGCGCTGGGGGGCAGCACCAGGGTCCGCGTCGTCGCCGGCCGGAGTTGCCGGTATGTGACGACCGCGCCGCCGCAGAAGAGAAGCAGGACCAAAACACCCCCTACGATCGCTTTTCCCTTGGTGATTGCCATTGTGATCAGTGCTCCTTTCGTAAACGCGGCGCTCACTCCCGCAGTCACCGGCATGGCGGCGACAGCCTTCAGCGTGGCGGACGTCAAGGACGCCGGTGCTGGTTGAACGGAGGCGCCGAGCAGGTGTTCGATGCTGGCCAGCCCGGCCACGCCGGAAGCCATGACGGCATCGCCGGCCGCCGGCCGCAGCAGGTTCCGAAGCCTTTCCAGTCCCCTGGAGACGCGCTTCCGGGCTGCCTCCTCGGTCACGCGCAACTCCTTTGCTACCTCAGCGAAGCTCTTGCCGGCGAAGTAGCGGAGCACGACGGCCTGTCGCTCGGGAGTGCGGAGGTGGTCCAGGGCCCGGTCCAGCTCTTCTGAAAGCGCCAACTGGTCTTGCAACGCGCGTTTCGACTCGGCAGCCGCCGACGATTCGGGTCGTTGTCCAGCGGCAGCCATCTCATGTCTCCTTCGGGTTGAAATCGCGCGGGATGCCTGGGCGGCCTCATATCGTGCCGTGCGATAGAGCCACCCGCCGATGATGGTTCCTGGCTTGAGGGTGCGCGCCTTTCGCGCCAGAGTAACGAAGACGGCCTGCGCCGCATCTTGGGCCGCCTCGGGGTCGCGCAGCCGCCGCAGGCACGTCGAATAGACCATATCCGCATACTGCGCCACGATCTGGGCGAAGCTCTGCTGCGAACCGGTGCTGGCGTAATGCTGCAAGTACCAGAAATCATCGACCATGTGCGACCCTGTTGCCATCATACTGCGTGCCGGCCGGAGAATCGGACAAGGAAAAGCGGTCACTTACCGCGACTGAAAGTCGTCCGACCAGTGGAGCTTCCACAATTCGGGGACGGCCAGGTTCTCGGCGTGTCCGTCGGCGAAGACCAGGTTGATCCCGGCGCGGTGCCGTTTGAAGGAGACCGCCCCCATTCCGCCACCGCCGAAAACGGCTGTGTCGGCGCTGGCTGGCAGGACATCGATTCGGATGCAGTCGAAGAACACGGGGATGAGCGGAGCCGCGGGCGACGTCGCCGGGCTGACGATCGGCGCAGTCCCGAGCTGCGAGCCGGGCGGTGCCTGGTAGAGCCAGCCGTTGACGCCGTATGAGCCAATATAGGTCCCGCGCACCTGTCCGGGGGCGTCCCAGAACGTAAAAGGCCCCCACGCCTGGAACGCGTTGGACGGGGCCACGTTCGCCGGGTCGGTCGCCTCGGGGCATAAGAGGCTTTGTTTGATCTCAGGATGATACGGCTGGAGCAGGTCCCACCACATCGGCGGCGAACCCAGTTCCATGCGCGACGGATACGAGCCGATCGCGAAGGATTTGCCGCGGTTGTTGTTCAGGTACATCTCATAGGCCGCCGACCATTGCCGCAGGGTTTGCAGGCACTGGGTCGACCTCGCCGCCTGCCGCGCGGCGGACAATACCGGCAGCAAGAGCCCCAGCAGGACCACGATGATCGCCAGTACGATGAGAAGCTCGATCAGGGAAAAGCCAGCCCTTGAGGTCCAAGGGCGAGCGCGGCCCGGGCGAGATGTGTTCGTTCCAGACATGGCAGATTCCTCCCGAGATTCTACAGGGGAATCAGATGAAGCATACGGAATTGCCTGACGAAGGAGACGGCAACCCGGTAACGCCGCGTTAGGACCTGTCTGGAATTGGTGATCGGCCGCGAGTTGAAACGCAAGATATGGAAATGGGGCCCCAACCCAAACCCGGCCGCATTCACATTAAGAATCGCTACGGGTGGCTGCCGGGCTTACGGAGCTCTGTCGGATAGAAATCGTCCCGTTTGGCCCCAAATGCCTTTGGGTCTTTGGGAGCTTGCGGGACGGCTTGCACCGGCTCAGTGGACAACGCCGCAACCGGTTCCGATTCGTCGGCCTCATCCTCGGCGTGAGCCAGCGACGCTGCGACCAGGGCATCGAGATTTGGATCATGGGGCGCTGCAAAACTCTTCAGGACCGGCTTTTTCTCAACCGCCGGCCGCGAGCGCACCTTCCACAACGTCCAGAACGAGAGCGTCGGCGCTTCCGCAGGGCGGGTGAAACTGCCGAACGCCAGCAGGTTGACTACCGTCGGCCAGATGCCCCCCACGACCAGCAGCGAAGCGGTCAACCATGTCAGCATCGGGTATGCCGCCCACCAGGCATACTGGTACTTCACTCCGTAGACACGATGCATCGCATCCAGGAACTCCAGAACCGACGGGAATTCCGCGGTCGCCTGGCCGTTGCGCTCCACGACCTGTGTCTGCGGCTTGTAGGGCGTCTTGGTGATCACGCATCGCGGAACCCATTCCGCTACGGCTTTGCCGTCTTTCATGTGTGCATTCCCATTCCAATAACGACCTGCGACGACGTACTCGCGCTGCTTGTCCCCGTCAGGCCCAACCCCCCAGTGAGGATAAACCACCGGATCGCTGAAGAGGCGGATGTGCTCGTATTCCTGGACCAGACCGTTCTCGAACTCCTGCTGATTGGGCAGCAGCAACCCGTAGCCATGCACGTTCACGCCGTAGAGCTCGGCGTGGCTGGTGTCGAAGACCAGCCCGAAAGCCACTCCCAGCACCAGGGCGATCAGGACCCAGTGGACGCGATGCAGTGCCGCAAGTCCCATACAGCTCTCCCACATCATTGAGCCGGCGTATCATCGGGCCCCGCCGCCACGTCGGCCCAGGACAGCATGCGCGCGGGGTGAAAGGTGATCCTGCTCGGATCGAAGCGTGCGAAAGTTTCGACGTGCAGGTCGCTGAACAGCACGTTGTTGCCGCCTCGGTGCATGAGAAACCCGCCATCGCCCGGGAAACAAAGGCAATCCATCCCAAAATCGTCGCGGTCGTAATCGTCGGATTCAACAGACGACGTGCCCAGCGGCTCGGGATACAGCGCCGGCTGTGTCATTTCAGCGGCGACCAGGAATTCGCTGCTCAAGCGAATGCTGGTCAACTGCGTCGAGTGCATTCCGTTCGTGCCGGACCAGACCGCCTCGATGAAGTAGTTGTGCAGCTTCATGGAGTCCTGGGGGAACGAGGGGCATTGATAGACCAAAGAGTCCGGCGGCAGCCAGTTGGCGAGCTTGCCGCACCAGGAAGGCTCGTCGTTGGGGTCGGGGGGGAACGGCGTCGCGTGCCATCCCGACCAGCTCGGCAGCCAGTTGTGATTGACGTTGGCGTACATCTGGAATGCCAACCCGATCTGGCGCAGGTTCGACTGGCAGTTGATGCGTTGCGCGTTCTCCCGAGCGACGCGGAGGGCCGGCAGCAGCATCGCCAGGAGCATGCCGATGATGCCGATCACGACAATCAGCTCAACCAGGCTGAAGGCTTTGGGCCGGGGGTCGCATCTCATCGTCGTCTCCGTATCCGTGATCTCCAATTGCAGTCGTCCGGGAAGTCTATCTTAATACTGACGCTCACCTGGGTTTCGTGACACATTTCTCATGCGAATCGGCCTCGGCGCTACCGCCAGGGGGATTCGAATCGCGGAACGAGCAAGGCTAAATCAGACAGGGCCTAGAGGTCGGGGTCAAAATGTCACGCTTCCCGACCGTCGTCAGCATACATCATGAGGTAACACACTGTTCGGAGCGGAACCCACAACTCGCGAAACGATAAGCGGCAAGGCACAGCCCGACGATGGCGTCCTGCTGCACAAGTACGCCGATACCGGCGATCAGGGGGCGTTTGCGGCGCTGGTGGCGCGACACGCCGACCTCGTTTATTCGGCGGCAATGCGGCAGCTTTGCAATGCCGACGCCGCGGAGGAGGTCACACAGGCCGTTTTCATCGTTCTGGCGCGGAAAGCGAAGTCCATCGCCCCGGAACGCGTGCTGGGAGCGTGGCTCCTGAAAGCCGTTCGCTATGCCGTCGCCGACTGGAACAAGAGGGAGGGGCGACGGCGGCGTCACGAGCACCAGGCCGCCCGAATGACCCAAGCGGCGAGCGATCCCATGCGGCAGACAGGCGAAACATCGGACGAGTGGGACGCGATTGCACCCGTGCTTGATGATGCCATCGAACAGTTGAATGCGAAGCTTCGCGACGTCGTCCTGCTGCGCTTCTTCCACGGCAAGACCCATCAGCAGATCGCGGAGCTGCTGGGCATCAGCGAGTGGGCGGCACGTCAGCGGCTCTCCAGGTCGGTCGAGCAGATGCGCCGGTATTTTCTCCGGCGCGGTATCAGCGTGCCGTGCGCGAGCATCGCCGCGCTGCTCCCACTTCATGCGGTGGTTCCCGCGCCTCAAACGGTCATTGCCAGCAGCACCGCCGGTGCCCTTGTCGCTGTCGCGGCCGCGCCGAGTGCCGCGATTGCCAAAGGAGTTCTGATCATGATGGCGATTTCTAAGCTCAAAGTGTTGGCCGTCGGCATCCTCCTCGTGCTGCTCCTGGCCGGCGCGGCCCTGGTGGTCACCAACGCCAATCGGCATGCCGCTCCGGTCCTGCCGGTCCCAGTTCCCGTTGACACTTCCGGCAACGTTACCGGCGTGGTGCGGGACCCCAGTGGCAAGCCGCTGGCAAACGCGGAGCTGTTCGTCCAGGACATGCAGCAACCCACCTACATCGACCGCACTCCACCCTTTCTGCATCCAACCCGCAGGACCACCGGCCAGGATGGCGGCTTCTCCGCCCCAAAACCCGGCGGAGACTTCTACCTCGCCGTGAGGCACGATGCCGGCGTGGCATGGGTGCGTGGCTCGAACGCGCGGTCCACGTACGACATTGTGTTGCGGCCCTGGGGAAGGGTCGAGGGCACCTTCAGAATCGGCACCACCACCAGGGCCGGCGTGCCTGTCCACATCGAGTTGGTCCGCGCCTCAGGTGCCGATCCCATGATCGTGCTCTATGACTCTACGGCGAACACGGCCGAAGACGGTTCATTCATATTCCCGCGCGTTCCGGCGGGCCAGGCGGTCCTCGCCCGGATGATCGATGGCGGAGCCGGGGAATACACGCAGGTCACGAAGATTTCCGTTCTTCCCGGACCCAAGACCGTCGTCTCGATTGGCGGCAACGGCTGCGCCGTACGGGGAAAGGCCGCTCTGCAGCGCGCGTCCGAACAAAGCGTTCCCGCTCCGGGTCTGCGGGCTTCGATCTCGCTTCGGGCTCTGTCCGGCGATCATGCTGGCTCGCTCTTCTACGGAACGATCGATCCCAACGGGACATTCTGTGTCGATGATGTCCCTGCCGGCACCTATCTGCTCACCCTCACTTATTCCAAGCCCAAACCCGGCGGCTCTCTTAGCGACCGTGTCGATGTGGGCGGCGCCCACAAGCAACTTACGGTTCCAGCGACAAAAGAGGCGATCGACGCAGGGCTGCTTGAAGCGGTCCCTCAATCCAGCCCTGAATTGTGAAATTGCGGGTCGGGCGATCAACGTTTAGGGGGAGCCAATCGCAGCATCTATCCGCGCAGACGCATTGGCCACGTGAAGACGCGCAAGATCTTCTGGCGAGGGCTGCTTGGACAGATCGATGCCAAGTCGCTTTGCCGTTTCAGCCCACTGAGGTGACAGTGTCATGCCCTCGCTGGTCCAAGCGACCTTGCCATCCCGACCAATCAAAACCCAAGAGGGAAATTCGTTGATCTTAAACCGCGCCAAAGTATGTCCGTTATCCGAATCACCGGCGTCGACGGCGCTAGGAATGGTAACACCGGCGTTCGACAGGACGCGTCGTACTCGCTCCATCTCCACGCCCGGCGTGTGGATGCCAAGGAACACCACCCGGCCGGCGTATGTGCGCCCAAGCTCCTCAAGCTCGGGCAGCGAATGCACGCAGGGGGCACACCACACGCCCCAGAAGTCCAGAAACACGGGTTTGCCGCGGTATCCACTCAATCGCCGCGTTTGGCCGTCGGTCCAGCCCGCCACGTCGAACTCGGGCGCCGATTCGCCCACCAGGGGCCCCCCTTCCGGATGGGCGGTCGTGTCGTCAGGCAGTCCGATGCTGTCAGGAAGATCCATCGCCCATAACTGAGTCGGCATCCGCGGCTGGAGGTCGACCGTGGATGCGTTCCATGTCTCGGTCTGAAATGGGACCATTCTGAGATGCTGAACTTTTCCGCTGATCGCGTCCTCAACGCTCAGGAGATGCTCGTTGGAATCAGGATCGATTGTGTATAGCGTGACCGTCCCTCGCGACGGGTAGAAGCCTTTGCCGACGTGCGCCACCTGTACACCGTCGAGCACTCTGAACGGTGAATCCTTCTCGATTTCTCCAAGCACCGAGCCGTTGTGCATATATCCACTTCGCCATTCCATGCGAATCGGGAGGCAGCCTTGGTCAGGATCGATCCACGCCTTGACCAGTTGGACAACTTCCACCTCTCCGGGCCCGGCATATTCGCCGGAAGGCAAGGATGTGCGGCGCAACCGCGCTAACACCGGAATTTGCCGCCCCTGCACCCAGTCCACGCCACTAACATGGAAATCAGAAACCGGCGCCGCGAAAAACTCATCTATGGTATTCCACGAGGCCCGCGCTCCCCACTTCTCATCGTCGGCCGTGAGCGGAGGGTATTCCAGATTTGTCACCTCCTGTGCCGCCGACTTGTTCGATAGAACGATCGTTCCGGTGCCGTTCGACGTCGCTCCGGTCCATAGCCACAGACGATGCTGACTTTCAGGCCTCCAGCATAGAATCAGCGTCGATTGATACGCTCCCCGAAGCAGGCTTTCCGGCGTGAGCGCATCTATGGGAACCGCATCGCTTCGGGGTCCGCTTCCCGGGCGCCAACGGACCTGAAACGCGTGATGGTCGCTCCAGAATTCCATATCGTACAGGAGCGGGTGCTCTGTCGCCAACTTTTGCCTTTGGTTTGCGCGAAACCACGCGTCTTCATTCCGGTAGGTCCGTTGCCAGCGAATATGGAGAATAGGAAGGCACGAGCGATTATCCCTGTAGCCGGCTATCAATTGGGTCGGCGTCGGTGAGATTCCTGGCATGTCACGCGGCGGCGGGACTTGCGAGCGATCGCGTGAACATCCGGCCGCTACCAACAGAATACACGTGATCAAACGGAGCTTCAGGGTTAGCTTCAACATTCTATTCTCCACAACGGCATAGATTCGACAGCGGCTCGTACACGCACTGGCTAGCACCAAACGGTTTTTGGCCGCATAGTCGTTAACGTTGCTCCACGACGGAGGCGATGCCGGGTTTCCGCCTCGGGTGCCAATCGCCCGGTCGGGACCGTAAGGTGCCATTATTACCGTCCCGATGCCGAAAAACCGTTTGGTGCTAGCTGACGCGGGGTCCGGGAGGTAGTCGCTAGTCGGGACGAAATGTTTCAGCTTTCTTCTCTGTATCCGTGATCTCCAACCTCAGTCCCGCGAGAAATCCAACTTAATACTGCCGCTGACCCGGGTTTCGTGACAGATTTCCATTTCATCTGTCGACGTCGCTCCCTGTACTGGTGAAGGTAGTGGCACGTCGTCACTCGGTTATTCGGCCCGCTTCGATGCCGAAACGGGTGTGTTTAGCGGCTTGAGCCGGGCGGCGCCCATAAGCAACTGACGGTTCCAGCGGCGACAAAAGAGGCGATCGACGCAGGGCTGCTTGAAGCGGTCCGTCAATCCAGCCCTGAATTGTGAAGCTGCCAGTAGCTTGCCCGCACCGACTCGTCATTATTCTGATTACGCCACAGCCGCAGAGAATTCTGTGGGGGGATCAATTCCACCAAGGTTCCGGCAGAAGCGATGGATCAGAACCGCTTGAGCTTGAGTTTCCCCAGGTCGATCGCGGCAGGCGTTTCCCCCTCCAGCGGCGCAGTGATCGTGACGTCGGTTGTCGTCCCAGCGCCCGAACGGGGTGACATGACCGACACCGAGAGGTGATAGACCCCCGGCGGAACCTGCTCGATTCTGAAATGCCCGTCGGCGTCCGGGTCCACATTGAACTGCCACGATGCATGCACGAAGATCCCCGCCGGCCGGGATGAAGCCTCACGGCTTTCGAAGGTTGTGAAAAGAAACACCGCGTTCGATCGCGACTGAACGCCCTCAATCGTGCCGACGATTGGGTGACCGCGCGGGCGGTCGACGTCGGCGCGGGCCGTCGTTCCGGGTGCGACGCTGATTTCGCCATTATTGTTAGGCCCGAGCATCATAAAGTACTCCGCCGCCGGCACCTTCTCGATGCTGAAGTGCCCCAGCGCGTCCGTTCGGGCGCGCATTTCGAATATGACGCCGTGCCGCGGCTTGAAGAAATTGGAGACGAGGATCTGACTGTTTGTGGCGACCGGCCTGTGGTCGACCAGGACCGTGCCCTCGATCCGTCCGTACGGCTGGAGCGTCAAGGTAGCATGTCGGGCCAGGTCGTCAGCCGATGCCTCGACAGCTCCGTCGGGCGCCAGCACCAGTGCTCCGGCGCTCCTGTCTGCCCCTGCGATCTCGAAGCTTCCCTCGGACGATGTTAACGTGCGCGGAGCGGTTGGCGGCCCCATCTGCGGGTCCGACGTCAGCCCGATCGACTGGCTGTTTTTCGGCAACACCAGGACCGGTGCTCCGACAACAGGCTCGCCCGCAACGTTCCGCACCGTCGCCCGTTCGGTCAGTGAATAGGGGGCCGGCACCTGCTGGACAGGGACCGGCACCTCTGGGGCATTGCCCGAAAGGGAAACAACGCGCACGTCGTTTGAAGGGCGGATGAGCCGCTGCGCGACAAGCCCGCCGCCTCCCGCCAGCAACGCCGCGGCAACGGCGGCGGTTGCGATTTTCGCCTTGGTCCAAGCCATGAGTTTCACCACTCCTTTCACGATGTGTGCGTTTCGATGAGCCGTCCCGATACAGGAAGACACCGCATGCGTAAGCTCGAGGGAAACGGGTGGGGCGACCGCCGACTGAAGCGCGATTCCCAGCGCCTGGTCATAGGTCGTGATTCCCAGGCGTTTGAGCGCGTGGCGCAGGGAGCCGAGCCCGCGTTCCGCCCGTTTTCGCGCCGCTTCCTCGGTTACCCCCAGGCGGGCGCCGACATCGGCATAGGACCTGCCCTCCAGGAACCGCAGGACCAGGACGTCTCGAGCCGCCGACGGCAGGTGCGCCAGTGCCTCGTCCAGCAGCGGAGAGATGCGCTCCCACAGGTCCATGCCGGACGGCGCTTCCGCCAGGCGCGCCTCCTGATCCGGTTGTTTCATCGCAGCCTCCCGATCCCGCAGGACAGCCGCCCGAGCCTCGTGACGCTGCCGTCGCGCTTCGGCGCGATGCAGGCTGCGCGCGGTGAAATAGGTCGCCCGGATCAACCAGCCTGACAGGATCACGCCGGGACCGATCTGTCGCGCCTTTTGTGCCAGGGCCATGAACACGATCTGCGTCACGTCGGACGCCCTGTGGGAATCATTGCCGCATCGTCGCATCGCCGCGGCATGGACCAGGGCGATGTGTCGGTCCACGAGCTGCCGGAACGCTTCCCCTGAGCCGCTTTCCGCGTAAGCGCGGAGTAACTGGCGATCGTCGAGGACGACCTGGGAATTCGGGGTGGAATGAGCGAGTACAACCGTCACGAATATGTACAGCCGGCCGATTCTCTACCGGACGGAAAATCTTGTGCCCGGTTCAGCGGGGTCGTGAGCCGATTAGGCCCCAAGAGGTCCATTCGCCATCGCTTGCCCGGATGTGACCGAGAATTTCGCTGTCACGCGGAAACGATAGAAAAACTGGTGCCGGTGCCCGCAAGATGCCGCCGAGCGATCTGACCGGGTCCTCGCCGCTTCGAATAATGTAACGAGCCGCGACCGTAAGGGCGGCGGGTCCACCTATCCGCTTACGCTCGTGGCTCGTCAAGGCCCTTCTTAAGGCTTCGTCGGCGGCGCCGCCTCCTGCACGGACGGGTCGCGTGGCGTCACTTCCCAGCGGCGGAACTGCCGCACGTCCTCGACCGAAACGTCGAACTCGCTCTCGGCGGCGGCAAGGTGGGCACGCTGCTCTTCCATCTGGTCGACGGATGACAATGCCGCCGAAAACTGTTCCAGTCTCTTGTTGATGAACTTCAGCCGCGCCTCGCGCTCGCGTTCGGCGATGCCGAGTTCCAGGAGCTGGCGATTCCACGCGTCCAGGGGCTCGGCGGCCATGCCGCCAGCAGCTTTTTGCTGTGCCGCGGCGACTTCCGCTTGTGCCTGCGCCAGGCCCGCCTCCGCCGCTTCAACCTCGCTGCGGGCAACGACGGCCTCTTTGTTTAACTCCTGCACCCGCTGCAACTGCGCCCGGCGCACGTCGACGACCTTTTCCAGTGTCGTCGCGACTGCGTCGGTCTGGGCACGTTCCTTGAGCTGCCTGCTGAGGACCGCCACGGCTTCTTCCAAGGCCTGCCGGCGGCCCTCCGCCCCGGCGCCGTCCAACTCCAAGGCCTCCCGCTGCTCCTGGAGGCGCGAGATAATCTGCCGCACCGCCTCCGGGGTTACCTCGACCAGCCCGGTCAGGTCCTGGACGTGCTGGCGCATTTCGGTCAGCTTCTCGGCCGCTCTCTTCCGGGCCGCAAGGGCTTCGTCGAGCGCGGCCTGGCGTGCTTGCAAGTCCCGGACGGGTTCGCGCGTGAACAACACGTCGCCCTGGTTCGCTGCCGGGGTTGTCGGGCTTGTGGCCGGGCTCTCGCCGCGGGCCGCGGCGGGGCCGGCGATCAATGTCACTGCCAGAATCCCCTTGGAAAGTACGTTTCGCATAAGATGCTCCTAAGTTGGAAAGAGGGGCGTTTTCAGGCGCCCCGCCGCCAGCCGACCGGCTGGCGTGTCGGGGAATAGACGCGCGGCGAGTCGATAACTTTCATCGACCTCCGATTTCCGCCCGTCGCCGCCGGCGGCTTGCTCAGCCTCGCGCACGAGCATCAGCGCGGCGCGCTGCCGCGCCGCATTGATGCGCTCTAGTGCGCCCGGCTGAGCGAGCAGGTCTGCTGCCCGGCGTGCCTGCTCTTCGACCGCCTGCGTCCGCTTCAGTACACCGGCCACGCGCTGATAACCGGCCGCCTCGGCGTTCAGGCTTGCCAACTCCGCCTGGATTTGGTCCGGAGCCATCGGTGCCGTGGCCGGAGGAACCGGAATAACGGGGTTCGGGCGTTGCGCGACATCTACCGGGGCACGAGCCCGCAACACGAGAACCAAGACCGCCAGCAACACGCCGCCGGTGGAGACCGCGGCCATGGCGGTAGTGCGGCGGCGCGCCCGCCGGCGGGCTTTGCGCCGCGCCCGGCCGGCCAGGTCCCCGACCATCGCTGGGGCCCGGTCGTCCGCCGCCCGACTGAGAAGCTCCTGAAGAGGATCGCATGGATCGGTACGCATGAGTTCATTCCTCGAGAAAGGCCCGCAGCATGAGCCGAAGCTTGCCACGGGCGCGGTGAAGCCGCACCTCGACGGCATTTTGAGACGCCCCCAGCAACTCCCCAATCTGCGCCGCCGACTTGTGCTCGAAATAATTCAGCACGACGACCTCCCGATCGGCTTGCGCAAGCGAGGCGACCGCGGTTCGAACCGCGCGGGCGGTTTCGTCCTCCAGCCCCGCTGAATCCGCCGCTGGTGATTCGGTTGCGTGCCCCATGAAGACCTTCGACACGCGCCGCCAGATCGTCTGGCGCCGGTGGTATGTCCGGCACCGGTTCAACGTGATGACGGTCAACCAGGTCCGCAGCGAGCAGTGCCCTCGGAACCGCGGCGACTTTTCCAGCGCGACAACGAACACGTCCTGAACCACGTCATCGATGTCGCCCCGCCAGCCCAGCAGCCCCCGGGCGGTGCGGGCGACCGCTTCCCCATGCAATTCAACCAATTCCTCGAACGAACCTGCTTCACACCGAGCCAGCCGTCGGGCCAGATCGCGGTCCGCGGCCGGTTCCGGGGATAAGCGGGGTTCCATCGTTGTCGTCGTGGCGTTCTGAGACATCTGTCTCGATTAGACGCGCTGGGGCGACGAGACTTACAGCCGGTGAATGTGTTTTACTTCAATAAAGAGCCAACGACGGTGGGGCGAGTTGGGGCCAGCTATGCCGCATCCCGAGTGTTCGTGGAATCTGGCGCCAGCAGAAGCGATAGAACCTCGTCTTCGGTTAATCTGTTCGGCGGTCCGAGGCGGCGCCGTATTGAATCCAGGGGCTCCGCCGCCTCCTCTGCGATAAGAACGTCCAAGTCCTGGAAACTGGGCAGTTCGACAAAAACAACAAGTGCAACATACATGACGACCTCCGGCAGTTTCGCGTAATGCATCAATTAATTGCTAAGCCTGCCAGCATGCAAGCAACAGACTCGACATCGTCGTGGTCCGTTTTCTGAAAAATGCATTCCGCATGGATTACTTCTAAGTTGGAACGTGGGGCGTCTTCAGGCGCCCCTCGGCCAGCCGACCGGCTGGCGTGTCGGAGAATAGACGCGCGACGCAACGGTGACTTTCATCGGCTTCCAATTCTTCTTCTTTGTCGCCGACGGCTCGCTCGGCTTCTCGAAGAACTGCCGATGCCGAGGCTATTGGCACCGACCGCTCCGCTGGGGGACTCTTGCCGGGACCATCACTCAATCGCATCGCCGGCTTCTGTAGAGTATGTCCCGGGAAAGACCCTACCTGTTCGGCAAACAATTCGTAAGTGGTTCGCGCAGCTTCAAAGCGGCCGTCTGGCCGAAGGCCAGGGCCCGAATGCCGTTCCGAGACGAGTGGCTTCATGGCCGCTAATAACGGACTGCTTCTGCAAGCGCCGGATAGGAGTCGTTCAACCGTTCTCGCCGCTTTAGGCTCTGTCTGAGAACTCGACGGGCCGCGGCGGGCCGGAAACGCCCCGTCTGCTTCGTTCTCGCTCCTCAACGACTCTTTCGATTGAGTCGCTTCGTCGCGGGCGCCGTCGCATCCGGGGCATTTCCGACCCGCCGCAAGGAGCGACGAGCTTTCAGACAGAGCCTAGTGGTGGCGGATCACCTCAACCTCGCCGTAAAACGTGTGGCCATACTGGTCGGCGGTTTCGCTCACGTAAGTCTCGAACAGCAGGTAGCGGTAGCTCCCCAGGGCCCCCGATGGGTCGGTGATATGGACGGTGTACCGTCCGCCGACGGGCTTGCTTTGCGGGCGCGTGTCCACGAAGGCAACCTGCTTCCAGCCGCAGGTCGCCGGGTCAGTTCCGATCTTTGGGGCCGGATTGAACCCCGGCGCATCGCCGGCGGCGGCGTAGAGCCTGTACACCTGCGGCCCTCGATCGAGCTTGTGCCATGAGTAGGTGTTCACCTGGGCGATGGGAATGACCGAGCCCAGGTCGATCTTGAAACGACCTTCCATCGTCCCCATTTCAAAGAAGAAGCACTGCGCGGGAGCGTCGGCATTTTGCGGCAGCACGCCATCATGCAGGCAATCCAGGCGTTGGCTCTGACTGTGGATCTGACCATCGACGAGGCTGAATACGGCGTGGCGGGCGACATTATCCGGACCCGATATCGTCTCCCATGCCCCTTCCTCGCCGGGAAGCTGACGGTCCACGCTCACGCCTGGCATCTGGGGAGCCGAAAGCGCGCCTTGCAGCACGCTGAACATCCCCGGCACATCGGTATTCTTGGCAACCAGGCGGCCTTCGGGGCCGATCAGGAACAGATTCGCGGGCGACAAAGTGTACACTCGCGATAGCCGCTGGTCGTCCCACCCGTGCAGCAGGATCTGCGGCCAGCGCATCTGCCGCTCGCGCACCGCTTTCCTGGCGGCATCCGGCGATTGGTCGAGGTCCAGCCCGACGATTGTGAACCGGGGGTCGTCGCCGAAGCGATCGTTCAGCGCCCTGAGCATGTCCAGCTTCTCCAGCATGTCCTGCCGATCGCTCGCCCAGAGGTACAACAGGACATATTTGCCCCGCTGATCGCTGAGGCGCGCCGGCGAACCGTCCAGGGCGTCCCCTGAAATTTCCGGGGCGGCATCGCCGATGGCCATGCGCTTCTCGAACTTGACGTTGACCTCACCCACATCCAGCGGCACGTCGAGTTGGTCCGGGCTGACCGGCGGCACCGTCACCGGCGTCTCGCCCCAGCCGGCGCTTTCCACGAAGTAGCTCCCTCCCGAGGTATCGCCGACCTGTATGCTGACTTGGTAATCCCCCGCGGGAATGTCGTCTACCCGAAACGTGCCATCTTTCCCCACGTCGAACTGCGCCACATTCGCGTTTTCCTGCCAAGCCTTGTATTTCGGCGTGTTCCAGAAGGCTTGTTGGAGCGTGCGCCTGTGGGCCTCGTCCAGCTTGTCCCAATCGGGCGGCAACGGCATTTGAGGCTGCGGGCGCTGGATCTGCCCATTGCGGAAGGAAAACGCCGCCGCCGCCGGCGGCAGATGGCCCACCACCGTCCGGCTGTCGCCGCCGATGTTCATGACGGTGGTCTTCCCCGCCGGCAGGTCTATTTTGTAAAAGCGCTGCGGCATTGGGACCCGCGACTTCAGTCGGCCGATGACGTTCAGTCCTGGCACCACGCGCTCTACTACAAAATGACCGTTCTCGTCGCATTCGATTGTTTGTTCTTTAATGACGTGCCACCGGTTCCAATCCTCCTGATTGCCATACTGCGCGACCTGGACGCGTGCTTGTGGAACGACCTTGCTGCCGGCGCGAACGATCCCTTCCAGCCTGGCCCATGGCGCGACGCGGATCGACATCGGCTTGGCCGGGTCCAAGACCAGCGCCGCCGCGTAGCCGACCGAAGCGCGGACCACGACCGCGCTCGGTTGCTCGGTCGGCGTTAGCTCGAAATGCCCATCGCCCGAGGTCTTGGTCATTGTCCCGGCGGCGGCGTTGGCCCGCGCCGTCGGGTAGACGTTGACGGCGTTGTGGTTGCTGGACACAAACACTTCCGCGTCAGCCAGCGGCTTTCCAGACGGGTCGAGCACCGTCCCGGTGATCGCCGGCCCCGCATAGGCAACCACCGGCGCCTGCAATACGCCGGGGCCCCAGGAAACCGGCGTGGGCGCCACTCCCGTCCCTGCCGGAAGCGGCGCATCCGGCTTAAGCACGACCACGGTGGGGCCGGCCGCCACATAGTGATGCACCACGACGGCGCCGCCGGAAAGGAATAAGAGTCCCGCCACCGCGACGGCCGCAATTTTGACTTTGGTATAGGCCATGAGAGTTATCGCTCCTTTCGCAATTGACGCCGATCCCGCCCCGGCGAGTGCGGCCCTGCCGCCTCCGGCAGCGATCGAATGAGCCAGTCCCGCCGGCGCCGCCATGATCCCGCGGGCGCCCAGCACGCTCCCCAACCCCCCCAAACCTTCCAGCGGCAGATCGAGCCCCGACTGGACCAGGAACTTGCGAAGCTGGCGGAGCCCCCGCGATACCCGCTGCTTGGCCGCCTCCTCGCCGATTCCCAGCTCCTGCCCGACGTCGTGGAAGCTCTTGTTCTGGAAAAACCGCAGAATGACAGCATCGCGGCTATGGGCGCCAAGCCGGGCTAATGCCGAATCGAGCAGCGAGTCGAGCCGATCGACGCTCTCCTGCAGTTCGGCGGCCGTAGATGAAGCTGGTGTACCGCGTTGCACCTGTTGGTTCCTCTGTTGCGCCGCTGCCAATTCATGCCGCTGCTGTCGCTTACGCCGTCGCAGGGCATCGCGGGCGGCAAACCGGGTGGCGTTCAACAACCATCCTTCCAGCACGACCTTGGAGCCGATGGCTCCTGCTTTGCGCGCCAGCACCAGAAAGACCGCCTGCGTGACATCCTCCGCCAGGTGCGGATCGCGGACCTGCCGCCGGGCCGCGGTGTAAACCAGGTCCACGTGCCGGAACACCACCGCCGCAAAGGCGTCCTGCGCGCCCGTGCGGGCGTACTCTCGGAGCAGTTCAAGATCGCTACGACTTTGCATCGAATGCCCTGTTCACCCTGATACCGCCGCTCGAACCAAAAGGTAACGCGCCCGGCACTAGAGGGTGTGATTGAGCGGCCCGTCAAACTTCCAATCTTCCCTCTCCAAAGCTCAAACTTCGGCATCATTTTCTCGCCTCATGCTGAAGTTTGGTTTTTGACCCCGCCAGGGTCGATTTTTGGGCCATTTGGCCATTTTGTCGCCGCGATTTTCAGCTCAGAAATCAAACTTCGGCATTGGCGCGATACATACCCCCCTCGCGCCGGCCAACGCCATCGTTCTCCGCAAGAATCACGAAAGCTCACAAGTCGGGGAAAGAGCATGAACCCGCTTGAGGTCCGCGCCATGGTTGACCAGCCGCGGCACCAGGGTGTCGGCCGCACCGTCCTCGCCGCTGGCGATCAGCACGTCGCCGATCGGGCACGCGGTGCCGTCCGGCCACGGCGAGCCGGTGGAGACGCGGGCCGCGAAGTCGCCGGCCACCACCGCGACCTTGCCCAACGCAAAATTCTCGCGCCCAAGCCACCGGACCGGCTCCGGCACGACATCGGCCGCCGTGCGGATGGACAGAGCTGAGTCGGCGGAGTCGAAAGACTCGGCGGCGGGAAGCGCGGTGAGGACGTCGGCGTTCATATCATTCCTCGGGTGGTTCGAACCACCCGGGATAGCCAGGCCAGTTCAAGCGTCCGGCAGTCGAGGCCATTGACCGCTGACAACCGACCACTCACCCCGACCTTTATACTAACCTGGAACGCAGCCGAAGGCAAGATTATTCTCTGAGAAAAAGCTAATTTCTGAAAAAACCGGAGCTGACCGGAAAGCTGGAGTGAGGCAGAACGATGACGACCGAGCCCACGGACAGAACGGACGGAAACGGACTGCAAGCTCGAAATAGCAGGAAACCGGCGCGGTCACGTATGTGGAAGGCCTGGAGCCGACCAACAACCTGGCCGAGCGAATGCTGCGCCCTGCCGTGGTCTGGCGGAAGAAGAGCTTCGGCAGCTACAGCAAGCGGGGCTGCCGGTTCGCGAGCCGGATGCTGAGCGTGGTGCAGACGCTGAAAATGCGGGGTCAAAACGCGTTGGCCTACCTGGCATTAGCATTGAAAGCCCACCGCCACGGTGCCAGCCCACCTCCGCTCCCGTCGCCGGTCCGGCAGGAATGACCAAAAATTGACTGAACGTTTACCGGGTCAAGGATCAAGCAGAAAATCGAAATAATCTTCGGTGGTGTCTCAGCCGGGTGAGTCGCTCGGAACACGCCAAATCGTTGACGAGTCCGGCCCGCAACCTGTTCAATCCGCTCCCGGCTCTCAATCGTGACGCCGGTCCACTCGACCCTGACGACAGCGCATGCCCCCTCAATGCCGCACTGCCCACATCTGGCGGAAAGCCGTCTCGATTGCGGCCGCCAATCCTGTGCCATTACTGAGGTCAGAAGCGCGAACTCGCTCCCGCATTCCCGCTCGCAACTCCCGCAGCCGCGGAACGTCACGGGCCAGAGCAACGGCAATATCGACGTATTCGTCTGCTGTCTGCGCAACCAGCTCGGCAAGCCCGACGGCATGCAAGATACTCACGCCCGTCCGCGAGACGTGCGTCTGTCCCGAAAGCGTCACCGTCGGCACGCCCATCCACAGGGCGTCGGAGGTCGTGGTCATGCCGCAATAGGGGAACGTGTCCAGCGCCAGGTCTACCTGGCCGAACAACTCCAGGTATTCCCGGCGCGGACGGTGCGCCAGAAAGGCCAGGCGGTCCGCGCCAACACCTGCGGCCGTAAATCGCTCGCGGACCGACGGCTCGGTCTCCACACCTCGGGCAACCAGTACCATCAGGCGCGAACTCGGGACGGCCGTCAAAATCCGTGCCCAGAGTCCCATCATCCGCGGCGTCACCTTCACCAGCCGGCTCATTATTCCGAAGGTAAACACCCCGCTCGAATCGGCCGCCAGCGCGCCCACCGTCGGCAGATCATTGCCCGGCCCGTATGACCAGCAACAGCGCGGCAGCCGGACGAGTTCCTCGGTGTGATAGGCCTCGCTCATGCCCGGGGGGTCATGCCATTCGTCGGTGATTCGGTAATCGATGGTCGGCAGGCCGGTCGTGTCCGGGTAGCCGAGGTAGCTCACCTGCACCGGGGCCGGCCTACGGGCAAACAGCAGCAGCCGGGGATTGGACATGTGGCCGGCGAGGTCCACGAGGATATCGATCCGGTCCTCCCGGACCATCTGCTCCACGCGCTCATCCGGCAGTCCGCCAATGTCCCGCCAGGTGCAGCCGTATGCCCGCAGCCGGGCGGTGACGGCGTCCGGCCGGGTCACGTCGCTGTAGCAGAACACCTCGACCTTCTCCCGGTCGTGTCCCGCCAGCAACGGCTCGAAGAACCGCGCCGCCGGGTACTCCCGGAAATCCGGCGAAACATAGCCGACCCGCAATCGCCGGTTTGGATCGCGATCGGAATCAGCGGCTCCACGCGGCGCCGCCGTCTTATAGAGCGGTCTGGCGTGCCGCTCGGCCCACCTCACGTGTTCCTGGAACATCTCTTGCGGCGCCACTCCGTCCACGTTGTGGAGCACCGCGAGCAGATCGCTGCCGGTCACGGGACTCTGTGGCCGCAGTTCCACCAGCTTCCGAAAGCAGGCGACGACCTCCTCTGCGCGCCCCAGGAGCGACAGCGTCGCCGCCAGGCTGTTGTAGGCCGGCGGGTAATCCGGCTTGAGCCTGATGGCCTCGCGGTGTTCGTTCTCCGCCTCTCCCAGCCGCCCCAGCGCCCGCAGCGCATCTCCGAGATGGTTGTGCGCCTCCGGATAGTCGGGGCGGAGCTGGATCGCCCGCCGATGCGCGCCCGCGGCCTGGTCCGGCCGCCCTGATCCTGCCAGCGCGATCCCCAGATATTGCCACGCCGCCGGGAAATCCGGCCGGAGCCGCAGTGACTCCTTCAACCGGTCGGCGGCCTCGCCGTACCTTCCCAGCGAGCCCAGCGCCGTCGCCAGGTTGTAGCGGGCCTCGGCGGCCCCCGGTCCGAGCCCGATCAACTCCACGGCGCGCTGAAGCGGCCCGACAGCATCGCGGTGCCGCGCCGTTTCCTGCAACAGCACTCCCAGCATGTGCCAGGCATCGGCATCGTCCGGCGCGGCGGCGAGCCGCTGGCGGTATGCCTGCTCGGCCTCCGCCGCGCGCCCGGCGCGGTGGAGCGCGATCGCCGCGCGGAGTTCACTGGCGGGCCGTTTCGCCTATGGGTATTCCGGCGGCCAGCTCGTCATGCAGGCCGGGCCCGCGGCACTCACCACTACCTCCGGCGAGCTCTTCCTCACCGACGGCTCCACCAACTGGTACCTCAACAACACCGCCGTGGAGGACTGGACCAGCTACTTCCCGGCGACTACCGCCACATCGACAACGCCCGGCGGCGCAGCCGGCTATGAGCAGTACACCTGGATCCAGCAGGGGTACGGCGACAATGATGTCTCCGTCTCCTCGCTGGCCTACTCCGGCACGACCGCAACCGCCACGGTCGCCAGCAACACCTACAGCGTGGGCGACGTCGTCGTCATCAGCGGCGCTTCGCCGGCCGCCTACGACGGCGCGTTCGCCGTGACCGCCGCAACTTCCACGACGTTCACCTACACCATGGCGTCCAGCCCCGGCTCCAGCGCCTCCGGCACCATCACCGCCGACAAGCCGGCGCTGCAGCACGCCTTCCAGTATTACGCCGACACGGCGGGCGGCGTCACCATCTACCCGGTCGCCAGCTCCACCGTCTTCCGCAACTCCGACCAGAGCGGACCGGAGACCACTTCGTGGGCGTACACGTTCGCGGCCGGCACTTTGCACATCGATTCCCAGACCGAAACCGACCCCGCCAACACAACGGCCGAAAACGGTTCGGGCACCGCCCCGGTCACGACCACCGTCATGGACGCCCTCGGCAACCCGCAGTGGGTGAAGGACCCCGCCGGTTTTCTGACGTTTACGGAGACGGACCCCGGGACGGCGGCAATCCTCGAATCGATAGTCGATGTGAACACCTCCATCACCTCCGACTTCACCGATCTGCCAATGTACTGGTCGACACCATCCGGCGGCGGGGCCAACCTCGTCACCAGTTCGCAAATCGACGGGCTGGGGCGGGTCATCGAGCAGACCAGCCCCGGCGGCAATGTCACCTACACCCTGTACAACGACGGCTACAACTCCAGCACCGGTGTGATCGGCGACGTCCGCACCTATTCCGGCTGGAACGCCGTCACCGGGACCACCACCGGGCCGATACAAGACACTCTCGAGTACCTGCCATCGTCTTTCGGCGAGATCGCCTACACCCAGACGCTCACCTCATCGGCCACCCCAACCGTCAGCGGGTCTTCAGGCTCATACGTGCCCACCGGCGCCGAGACGTTTAGCGCCTCGAACATCCAAAGCCTCACACGCCAACTTTTTAGCGACTCATCGCAGGAAACCGAGGAGGACGACTACAGCACTCTCGCGGGCACCACCTATGGCCTGTCTTCCTACCAGCTCGGCACATCGGGCCCGAACTTCAACGC